>Ga0302198_10000105_pt1 | contig 81786 bp, 86 predicted proteins | sample II_Bog_N2_2_FD_193521 | JGI IMG/M metagenome (GOLD analysis project Ga0302198, IMG submission 193521) | Peat permafrost microbial communities from Stordalen Mire near Abisko, Sweden - II_Bog_N2_2 | ecosystem: Environmental > Terrestrial > Soil > Wetlands > Peat | place: Sweden: Abisko...
TCGGTCAGGAGATGAATGTGCGGCAGGGCATCGATGAGAAGGCTGCCGGTGAATTCGGTGGTTGGTCCGATACGAGCCTGATGCGCAGAACTTATACCCACGCCGAGCAAACGGCTGAGAAAATTCACGAGGCCCAAATACGCGGTCTTCGCGCGGCTGAGCAGGCAACCAAGCTGACCCTGTTCAGCTTGGCAGATGGCAAAAAGAAGGGGAAGGCATGATGTCCGTGTACGGGTTTTGTACGAGCGGGACGCGAAATGGGGCGTTTGTTCCCGTTATTTTCCGCATCGAAAAATTTCGGCCTCAACTGGGCCACCATAAAAACCCTATATTTCAGAGGGATTTATGGTGGGCGCGGCAGGGATTGAACCTGCGACCCCACCCGTGTGAAGGGTGTGCTCTACCACTGAGCTACGCGCCCGCCAGATTGCTGTCTGGCAGATTGCTGTCTGGACAGGGCCGCGCCTCTATCGCCTTGGCTGATGATTGACAAGTGGGGGCGGAAAGATAATTGCGCTGAACCATGACCGAGCCTGAAAACACCTCGCCCGAAACCGCAACCCCGACGACCGGCGATCTTCCGCCCGATCGTCTGGCCATCAGCCCGCGCAGCCCGTTTTTCGACGCCGACAAACTCGGGCGCGGCATCGGCATCCGCTTCAAGGGCGTGGTGCGCCACAATGTCGAGGAATATTGCGTGTCCGAAAGCTGGGTGCGCGTTCAGGCCGGGCGCACGTTCGATCGCAAGGGCAATCCCCTGACCATCAAGCTGACCGGCGCAGTTGAAGCCTGGTACGAAGACCTGGGCGAAAACGCACCTATCCTGAAGCTCTAACGGGCCAAAACGCTTTACCGCGGAAGCAGTTTGGGGCGTTCGCGCGCGGTCAGGGCGGCCAGCCAGTCCTTGAACGCGCGCACCCGCGCCAGACTGTGCGTGTCCTTGTGCGTGACCAGCCAGAAGCTGCGGATGATCCGCCGTTCCGGCAGCACCGGGACGAGCCATTTGTCGGCATCGCCCATGAAGCACGGCAGCACGCCGATCCCGGCGCCGGCGGCGATCATCCGCGCCTGCGCCATGATCGAGGGGGAGCGCACGACCGCGCTGAGCCCGGGTTCGAATTCGGCAAGATAGCGCAGTTCGGGCGCGTAAAGCAGATCGGGGACATAGCCGATCAACCGGTGTCCGCGCGCAAGGTCTGCGCCATGGGCCGGGGTGCCGTTCTGCGCGAGGTAGCCGCGCGTGGCGTAGAGCCGCAGGGCATAGTCGGACAGCTTTCCCGCGATCACCGGGCCCGCGCGCGGGCGCGACAGCGTGACGGCGAGATCGGCTTCGCGCTTTGACGGGCTGAGCAGGCCCGACGAGGCAACCAGATCGACTGTCAGTCGGGGGTGCGCCTCGATAAAGCTCTTGAGCGCGGGGGCGACGATCGCACCGGCAAACCCTTCGGTCAGGCTGACGCGCAACAGGCCCGAAGGGCCGCCGCCGCCCGCCTGTTCGGCAATGCGGCTGGCCGCCTGCGCCATGGCCTCGACTTCGGCAAGCAGCGCCTCACCCGCTTCGGTCAGGACTTGCCCTTCACGCGTCTGCTCGAACAACGTTGCGCCCAGCCGCGTTTCAAGCCGACGCAAACGGCGGCCGATGGTCGTGGCATCGACGCCCATCGCGGCGGCGGCGCGTGCCATTTGCCCGCCGCGCGCAACGGCCAGGAAAGTCTGATAGTCGTTCCAGTCGGGTGCCTGCATAATTGCAGGTATGGATCGCATTTTCCGGCATTGCGTGCAACGCATCATGGGTGCAGGCCCGCGTCAGAACGAAAATTCGGGCAGAGGAGCCAACCCCATGCGCATCATCGACCACTTCATCGCGGGCGGCACCGCCGGGCTCGACCAGACGCGGCGCGGCGCGATCTACGATCCCAACACCGGCGCGGTACAGGCCGAAGTCGTGCTGGGCGGGGCAGCCGCGCTCGAGCGTGCGGTTGCTGCTGCCGAGGCGGCGCAGCCTGCCTGGGCGGCGACCAATCCGCAACGCCGGGCGCGCGTGCTGTTCCGTTTCAAGGAACTGGTTGAGGCGCACATGACCGAGCTGGCGCACCTTTTGTCGAGCGAACATGGCAAAGTGATCGCGGATTCGCGCGGCGACATTCAGCGCGGGCTCGAAGTGGTCGAATTCGCCTGCGGCATTCCGCATGCGCAAAAGGGCGAATATACCGACGGCGCCGGGCCGGGGATCGATGTCTATTCGATGCGTCAGCCGGTCGGCATCGGCGCGGGGATCACCCCGTTCAATTTCCCGGCGATGATCCCCTTGTGGATGGGCGCGGTGGCGGTTGCGACGGGCAATGCCTTTATCTGCAAGCCGTCGGAACGCGATCCGTCGGTGCCGCTGCGGCTGGCCGAGCTGTTTCTCGAAGCGGGCCTGCCTGCCGGGATCTTTCAGGTCGTGCATGGCGACAAGGAAATGGTCGATGCGATTCTCGACCATCCGGCGATCGGCGCGGTCAGCTTCGTCGGATCGTCGGACATCGCCAACTATGTCTATCAGCGCGGCGCCGCAGCCGGAAAGCGGGTCCAGGCGATGGGCGGGGCCAAGAATCACGGCATCGTCCTGCCCGATGCCGATCTCGATCAGGTGGTGAACGATCTGCTTGGCGCCGCTTTCGGTTCGGCGGGCGAGCGCTGCATGGCCTTGCCCGTGGTGGTGCCGGTCGGTGACGAGACTGCCGAACGCCTGAAGGCGAAGCTGATCCCGGCGATCGAGGCGCTGAAAGTCGGCATTTCGACCGATCCCGAGGCGCATTACGGCCCGGTCGTGACCGCGCAGGCCAAAGCGAAGATCGAGGCATGGATCGCGCGCGCCGCCGAGGAAGGCGCCGAACTGGTGATCGACGGACGCGGCTTTGCCTTGCAGGGGTACGAGCAGGGCTTTTTCGTCGGCCCGACGCTGATCGACCATGTCACCGACACGATGGACAGCTATCACAACGAGATATTCGGGCCCGTGCTGCAGATCGTGCGCGCCAAGACCTTTGACGAAGCCGTCGCGCTGCCCAGCAAGCATCAATACGGCAACGGAGTCGCGCTGTTTACCCGCAACGGCCATGCCGCGCGCGAATTCGCCAGGCGAGTCAATGTCGGCATGGTCGGGATCAACGTGCCGATCCCGGTGCCGGTCGCCTATCACAGCTTTGGCGGGTGGAAACGCTCGGCCTTTGGCGACACCAACCAGCACGGCATGGAAGGCGTGAAATTCTGGACCAAGGTCAAGACGATCACCCAGCGCTGGCCCGACGGCTCGGTCGACGGCGGCAATGCCTTCGTCATTCCGACAATGGGCTGACCCCGATGGTGGCGGCCTGTTCGCGAGGCCGGGTCGCCACCGCTTCGAAACGGTCATGGTAACGGGGATGTTCCGTACCCATCCAGCGGTCCCACCAGGTGAAATAGAGGCCGTAGTTATAGCGGCCTTCGCTGTGGTGCAGGTCATGGTGCGTCGTGGTGGTCAGCCATGCGGTCAAAGGGCTGCGGGTAAAGCCGCTCCACGCCAGTTCATGGCCCGAATGGCCGATGGCATTGCGCGCGATCTGGTGGCCGAGAAAAATGAACGCGGCGAGCGGCTCGACCGGCGCGATCCGTGCCACGATCAGGAACATCGCCGGGATCACCAGCGCCTCGCACACCGCTTCGCCGGTGGCAAAGCTGTAGGCGGCCCAGCTGGTCGGCGTGCGGCTGCGATGGTGGGCAAGGTGTGTTGCGCGGAACAGCGCGCGGGAATGGAGCGCGCGGTGCATCCAGTAAAACCAGGCATCGTGCAGCACGATCAGCGCGACGATCTGCCAGCCGATCGTCATCACGCTGGCGGGCCCGTGCGCCATCGCGATCACCCCGGCCATGATCAACGCCACGGTCAGCAGGTCGACCACTGCAAAGACCATGATCGTCCACAACGATTGGCGCACTTCGCGCAGCACGTCGCTTGTGCTGGCGCGGCGCGTCTGGATCTTGCGATGCGCCAGCCGCCGTCCGCCCAGCCAGACCAGCGCCGCGACACCGCCTGCGCCGGCCAGGTAACGGAGCAGTTCCTCGGTAATGCCGCCCTGCAAGTGGCGGGCGAAATGGGACAACAGCGACAGCATATCGGGCATGGGGGACTCCATCGGGAAACGGCCTGCGCTGCCCTGACAGAGACGCGGCGCACGGTCCTCCCGATGCCGGAAAATGCCGGTTCATTTCGAAATCGATCAGGTTTTTCGATCGACGGCGAACGCGGATCGGCGAAAGTCGGTCGGCGTCTGCCCGGTCTCTTCGCGAAAGGCGCGGTTGAAGGGTGCCAGCGAGCCGTAGCCGAGGTCCATCGCGATCGTCAGCACGGGCAAGGCGACATCGTCGGGGTCGGACAGGCGGGCTCGCGCCTCGGCAATGCGATGCAGGTTGAGGAATGCGGAAAAATTGCGATGCCCCAGCCGCCGGTTGATCAGCGCGCGCAGGCGATGTTCGGGCACGCCGAGCTGCCCGGCAAGGTCGCCGATGGTCAGTCCCGGCTGACGCCAGGCCCCCGCCGCCATCGCCGCGTTCAGCCGGTCGCACAATACGCGCTCGGCAGGCGGCATGACATCCCCGGCGATGGGTTCGTCCGGGGCCTGTGCCGCCCTGCCGATCAGATCGAGATCCGCTTCGAGCAAGGCGCCGCCGACGATCAGACCGGCCGCGACGACGAGCAAGGCTTCGATCAGGCGAAAGGCCACGGGTTCCCCGGCATAGCCGAACCAGGCCTCGCCCAGCACGACGACCAGCGCTTCGCCTGCGACGATCGCGACGAAGGCAAGCGCAAAGCGGCGGCGTTTTTCGCTGAGATCGTCGGACCGGCTGCGCAAGGCGACGATCAGTGCGTGGATCACCAGCAGCGCCATGACCAGATGACACAGCCGATCGAGCCAGGGCCAGACATAACGGCACCAGCCGCCGCCCGCCGGAATCACCACGCCCGCCACAAGGATCGCCGCCGCCGCGCCGCCGATGCGCCGGTCGGGCGGACGTTCGAACAGGGCGTGGGTAAAAAACCACAGCGCGAGCGGCGTTGCCGTTGCACCGACCGTCGCGACAAAGCCCGCTATCGTGACAAAGCCCTGGGGCGTGGCCATGATCGCGGGGCCATCGGACGATTGCACCAGGTATCCGATGACACCCGCCAGCAGCAGCACCGTTCCGCGCCGGATCGCGCGCGTCGCCCCGCTGCGCGCGACCACCAGCGCGACCATCAGCATCTCGCCGATCGCGACCAGTCGCAACACGCGGTCCCATGTATCGAAATCGATCGGCGTCATGCCCCGCTTATGGCCAAACCGGCGCGGGGCGTCCATCACACTGCGCGCGGCCATTGCCGCGTCGACACGTCAGCAGCATAGGCCCCATCATGACCCAGTTGTTCAGCCTGACCGAAGACCAGCTCGCCATCCAGGACATGGCGCGCCGCTTCGCCGCCGATGCGATCGTGCCCCACGCCGCCGGATGGGATGACCGCCACGAATTTCCGCGCGACACCATTCGCGCCGCCGCCGAGCTTGGTTTTGCCGCGATCTATGTCAGCGAAGAGGCGGGCGGGATCGGGCTTGGCCGGCTCGAAGCGGCGCTGATTTTCGAAGCGCTCGCTTATGGGTGCCCGGCGACATCGGCCTTCCTGTCGATTCACAACATGGCCTCGTGGATGATCGACCGGTTTGGCAGCGCCGATCTCAAGGCGCGCTATCTGCCGCGCCTGATCCCGATGGATCTGATGGCGAGCTATTGCCTGACCGAGCCGGGATCGGGCTCTGACGCGGCGGCCTTGCGCACCACGGCGCGGCGCGAAGGTGATCATTATGTCGTTTCGGGCACGAAGCAGTTCATTTCGGGCAGCGGGGTCAACGACATCTATGTCACCATGGTCCGCACCGGCGGGCCGGGGGCCAAGGGCATTTCGTGTCTGGTGATCGACCGCGACATGTCCGGCGTCTCGTTTGGGGTGCCCGAGCGCAAATTGGGCTGGAACGCTTCGCCCACCGCGCAAGTGATGTTTGATGCCGTGCGCGTGCCCGTGGCCAACCGGATCGGCGAAGAGGGCGAAGGCTTTCGCTTTGCCATGGCCGGGCTCGACGGCGGGCGGCTGAATATCGGCGCCTGTTCGCTGGGCGGGGCGCAGCGCTGTCTTGACGAGGCGATCGCCTATGTCAAAACCCGCTCGCAATTCGGCCGCACGATCGCCGAGTTTCAGAACACGCAGTTCGAACTGGCCGATATGGCCACCGATCTTGAGGCGGCGCGTGCGCTGCTCTATCTCGCCGCGGCCAAAGTCGGCGCCGATGCGCCCGACAAGACTCGCTTTTCGGCGATGGCCAAGAAATTGGCGACCGACAACGGATCATCGATCGTCGATCGTGCGCTGCAGATGTTTGGCGGCTATGGCTATCTGAAAGACTATCCGATCGAGCGGTTCTGGCGCGATTTGCGCGTTCACCGCATTCTCGAAGGAACCAATGAAGTCATGCGCATGATCGTGGGAAGGGATTTGTTGAAATGAGCGCAGAAGCCGAAATCGCCGATCCGGTGCTGGCGCGCATCGAAGGCCGCGTCGGACATCTGTCGCTGAACCGTCCGCGCGCGCTTCATGCGCTGACGCTGCCGATGGTGCGGGCGATGATCGCGGCGCTGTTGTCGTGGCGCGACGATCCGGCGGTCGGCGCGGTGATCATCGATCATGCCGAAGGGCGCGGCTTTTGCGCAGGCGGCGACATCGCGTTCCTGCGCGATTCGGCGCTCAACGACGGCGGCGCGTCGGGGCGGCGGTTCTTCCATGAGGAATATCAGCTCAACCATCTGATCCTGACCTATCCCAAGCCGGTGATCGCGTTCATGGACGGGATCACCATGGGCGGCGGTGTCGGCATCGCGGGGCCAGCGACATATCGCGTGGCGACCGAAGCGACTCGCCTGGCCATGCCGGAAACCGGGATTGGCCTGTTTCCCGATGTCGGCGGCGGCTGGTATCTGTCGCGCCTTGCCGGGCGGCTGGGGCAATATATGGCGTTGACCGGGGCGCGGCTCGACGGGGCAGATTGCCTTTGGGCAGGTCTTGCCACGCATTTTCTGCCGCAATCCGCGCTGGCCGAAGCCAAAGCTGCGCTGGCCGCCGACCCCGATCAGGCTGCGGCGATCCTGCATCGGCTGTCGACCGTGCCGCCCGTGGCGAAGATTGCCGCGCAGGCCGATACGATCGACCGCCTGTTTGCCTCTGATCGTTACGAGGACATCCTGGCCGCGCTCGCAGCCGATGGCGGCGAATGGGCGACCGCCACGATCGCCACGCTGGCCACCAAGAGCCCGCAGACCTGCAAAGTCGCGCTGCGCCAATTGCGCGACAGCCTGCATTGCGAAGACTTCGCCGCGAACATGGCGATGGAATACCGCATCGGCAGCCGCGTGCTGCTGCGCCCCGACTTTGCCGAAGGGGTGCGCGCGGTGATCATCGACAAGGATCATGCGCCGCAATGGAATCCGCCCAGCCCCGAAGCGGTCACCGACGATCTGATCGATGCGATCTTTGCGCCGCTGCCGCACGATGAAGAATGGAAACCGCTATGAGCTATGAAACGATCCTGGTTGAAACCCGTGGGCCCGTCACGCTGATCACGCTCAACCGGCCAAAGGCGCTGAACGCGCTCAATTCGCTTGTTCTCGAAGATCTGATCGCCGCGTTTGCCGCGTTCGAGGCCGATGCGGGGCAGCGCTGCGCGGTCCTGACCGGATCGGGCGAAAAGGCCTTTGCCGCCGGTGCCGACATCAAGGAAATGGCCGAAAAGTCGGCAGCGGACTTCTTTGCGCAAGATTTCTTCGCGCGCTGGACCAGCCATGTCGTCAAGGCCACGCGCAAGCCGTGGATCGCGGCGGTCAATGGCTTTGCGCTGGGCGGCGGATGCGAACTGGCGATGATGGCCGATTTCATCATCGCGTCGGAAAACGCGAAATTCGGCCAGCCTGAAGTCAAGCTCGGCGTGGCCCCCGGCATGGGCGGCTCGCAGCGCCTGACGCGCGCGATCGGCAAGGCCAAGGCAATGGAAATGTGCCTGACCGGGCGCATGATGGACGCGCACGAAGCGGAGCGCGCCGGGCTCGTCGCGCGGGTCGTGCCGCTTGCCGACTTGCTGGCCGAAGCGATCAAGACCGCCGAGGCGATTGCCGCGATGCCCCCGCTGGCCGCCATCGCCAACAAGGAACTGGTCAACGCCGCGTTCGAAACCACGCTCGATCAGGGCATTGCGTTCGAGCGCCGCGTGTTTCAGGTGCTGACCGCGACGGAAGACAAGGCCGAAGGTATGGCTGCGTTCATCGAAAAGCGTGCAGGGGTGTTTACGGGCCGCTGAGTTTCACGTTTTGATCAACGCCGGCCAGGCCGGCACACACGGAAAGGATCGTCTTATGGCCAAGCGCATTGCCTTCATCGGACTGGGCAACATGGGCGGCGGCATGGCCGCCAATCTCGTGGCCAAGGGATACAAGGTCGAAGCCTTCGATCTCGATGCGGCCGCGCTTGGCCGGGCAAAGCTGGCGGGCTGTGCCACGCATACCAGCATCAACGCCGCGCTTGACGGTGTCGATGCGGTGGTGACCATGCTGCCCGACGGCAAGATCGTGCGCAGCGTCTATCAGAACGACGTGTTCAAATGGGCGCCGAGGGGCGCGGTGCTGATCGATTGTTCGACGATCGACGTCGCCACCGCGCGCGACGTCATCGCCCTTGCCGCAGAAAAAGGCCACCCGATGGTCGATGCCCCCGTCTCGGGCGGGATTGCCGCAGCCAAAGGCGCCACGCTGACGTTCATGGCCGGCGGCACCGATGCCGCTTATGCCGCTGCGCAGCCGATTCTGGCGGCGATGGGCACGTCGGTCATCCATGCGGGCGCTGCGGGCGCGGGGCAGGCGGCCAAGATCTGCAACAACATGCTGCTTGGCGCCTCGATGGTCGCCACGTGCGAAACCTTTGCCATGGCCGAAAAGCTTGGGCTCGACTTGCAGACGTTCTACGACATCGCCTCAAAGGCCTCGGGCCAGTGCTGGTCGATGACGAGCTATTGCCCCGTCCCCGGCGTCGGCCCGAAAACGCCCGCCGACGCCGACTATCAGGGCGGCTTTACCACCGCGCTGATGCTGAAGGACTTGCGGCTCGCCATGGCCGCCGCTGGCGAAACCGGCGCCGATGTCCCGATGGGGCGCCGCGCCGCCGATCTGTACGAGGCATTTGCCGCTGCGGGGAATGCGGGGCTCGATTTTTCGGCGATCATCAAGACCTTGCGGAAATAGCCCGACGTGCGGGGGTGAGGGGCCCCCGCATCCCTTGTTTCGTTAACCCTTGACCCGCGCCCGGTTCGCCGTGATCCTGCCTGCAAACGAGGGTGGGGTGGATCATGGCGGTGGCGGGCGCGCGCAAGCAGGGGGTGTCCGCATGGCTGGTGCTGCTTCTGGCGCTGGCGATGTTCATCAATTATGCCGATCGGGGCAGTCTGGCGGTGGCCGCGCCCGTCCTGAGCCATGATCTGGCGATCGATCCCCGCGCGCTGGGGGTGCTGCTATCATCGTTTTTCTGGAGCTATGCGCTGGTGCAGCCGCTTTCGGGCGCGGTGGTGCAGCGCTGGCCCGTGCGCTGGGTGCTGCCCGCCGGGTTGCTGGCCTGGTCGGCGGCGACGATGGCATGCGGGATGGCCACGGGGTTTGGCAGCCTGCTGATGCTGCGGCTGGCGATCGGTATCGGGGAAAGCGTGATCTTTCCGGCCAATGCGCGCCTGCTGGCGGAGCATGCGGCAGAGCATCAGCGCGGACGGGCCAATGCAGCGATTTCGATCGGGCTGTTTCTGGGGCCGGTGGCGGGGACGCTGGTCGGCGGGCTGGTGCTGGCGCGCTATGGCTGGCGCCCGGTGTTCTGGGTGATCGGGGCGGCGTCGTTGCTGTGGCTGCCCTTGTGGTTTGCGACGCGCTTGCCGACGGGCGAGGGGGCCGGGCGGGCAGAGCCGCTGCGCGTGCCCGGCTGGGGCGAAATCCTGTCGCAGCGCGGGCTGTGGGGGATTGCGATCGGGCAGTTCTGCTATGCCTATCCGACATATCTGTTGCTGACCTGGCTGCCGACCTTTCTGGTTTCGTCAGAGCATTATTCGTTGCAGCGCATGGCGGTGGTCGGCGCGGCGATCCCGGTCGGGCAAGCCCTGGGCAGCGCGTTCAGCGGCGTGATGTCCGACCGCCTGATTGCGGGCGGGCGCGACGGCGCCGTGGTGCGCAAGGCGTTTCTGATGGGCGGCATGGCGGGTTGCGGGGCGATGTTTGTGGGGGCGACACTCGCTTCGCACGATACGGTGGTGATCTGGCTGGCGGCGACGGCGGTCTTTTGCGGCGTGATCAGCCCCTTGAACTTTGGCGCCGGTCAGACTTTGGCGGGCCCGGCGGCGGCGGGGCGCTGGATGGGGACGCAGAATCTGATCGGCAACATGTCGGGCGTCGCCGCGCCGATGATCACCGGGCTGGTCGTCGCGCAAACGGGCTCGTTTCGCATCGCGTTCCTGATTCCGGCGCTGCTCTCGCTGATCGGGCTGGTCGCCTACGGCCCGTTGACCGGCCCGATCCGCGAGGTCGCCTGGCGCAAGACGGCGTGATAGAGCGCCGCAACGGAGGATCACGTGGCGCGTCTGGTGTTGTTCAACAAGCCCTATGGGGTGCTGTCGCAGTTTACCGATGACGGAGCGCGGGCGACTTTGGCGGATTTTGTCGCGGTGCCGGGGGTCTATCCGGCAGGAAGGCTCGATCGCGACAGCGAGGGGCTCTTGCTGCTGACCGATGACGGGCGGTTGCAGGCGCGTATCGCCGACCCCCGGTTCAAGCTGCCCAAGACCTATCTTGCGCAAGTCGAAGGCGAGGCGGACGAGGCGCAGCTCGAACACTTGCGGCGCGGCGTCATGCTCAAGGACGGGATGACGTTGCCCGCGCAAGCGGAGCGGATTGCGCCGCCCGACCTGTGGCCGCGCGATCCGCCGGTGCGCTATCGCAAAAGCGTGCCCGATTGCTGGATCCGCCTGACTTTGCGCGAAGGGCGCAATCGGCAAGTGCGGCGGATGACGGCGGCGGTGGGCCTGCCGACGCTGCGGCTGGTGCGCTGGCAGATCGGCGAGTGGACGCTCGATGGCCTGCCCGGCGGCGCATGGCGCGAGGAAACGGTTACGCCCTGATCCCCGATCAGTTTTCGGCGATTTTCATCCGGGCGGCGATGATTCGGCCGATCGGATCGTCGCGCAGCGCCGGGGTGAGCTTTGTCGGGGCCGATGACGGTGCTGCGTGGGCAAACAGGTAGTTGCGCACAGGGCGCGGCGCGGCGGTGGCGTTCGGCCTGGCCGTGCGTGGGACGGCAGCTCCGGTTTCGGGCCGGATGCCATCGAGGAAGTCGCTGTCGATCCGGCTGGAAGGCGCATGCATCGCCGAAAGGCGCGTTACGCGCGGCGTGTCGGCCTGGGCCAGCGTGGTTCGGGCCGACAGCAGCGGCGGCTCGCCCTTGCGCGGGGCATGCTTGTAGATGAAACCGTTGACCGGCCAATGCGTCGTGCCCAGATCGCCGATCGGGGCATACCACACGCGCACTTCGCTCCAGTCGTTGGCCGGAGAGACGTCGACTGCGCGCACGTCGATCTCGGCCTGGCCGCGTCTGCCGCCGATCGGCGACCAATTGGCATGGCGCAAGAGCACGGTGCGCGAATCGATCACTTTGCTGACCATCGCGACATGGCCCAGCGACATCGCGCGATATGGGCGAAAGCTCATCACCGCGCCTGCTTGCGGGACATGGCCGCGGGCGTAGAGTCCGTCGGCCTGATCCCACCAGGTCAGCGCGTCGCCGCGAAGCTGAATGCCCGAAGCCTGCCGTGCGAACGGCACGCATTGCACATAAGGCAGCGCATCATCGTCGCTGCTGTCATCGCCGGCATCGACGCTGGGCGCGATGCCGGCGGGGCGTGCCGTGGCCGCACTGGGGACGAACGGAACGGCAAGGGCCAGCACTGCGGCGAGCCCCCATCCGGTTCCGGCCCCCCGACCGATTCTGCGTTCAATCCATCCCGTCATGCCATGGAACATGGACCGGGTGTCGTTAAGGCACGCCAACCCTGTAAGGTTAATGGCGTGTAAGGTCTTCACCGATGCCGGGGCGCTTATCGCAATTGCTTGCCTTTCTGCCGACAAAGCGGCACGGCAGTCTGCATGTCCGCCCCCAATTTACCGCATGTTGTGATCATCGGCCGCCCCAATGTCGGCAAGTCCACTCTGTTCAATCGACTGGTGGGCAAGAAGCTTGCGCTTGTCGACGATCAGCCGGGGGTGACCCGCGACCGTCGTCTGGGCGAAGCAAACCTGTTGGGCCTGGCCTTCACGATCGTCGATACTGCGGGCTGGGAAGACGATAATCCCGCCAGCCTGCCCGGACGCATGCGCGCGCAGACCGAAGCGGCGCTGCAGGGTGCGAGCGTGGCGCTGTTCGTGATCGACGCGCGATCCGGACTGACCCCGCTGGACGAGGAAATCGGGCGGCACTTGCACGAATTGAACGTGCCGGTGGTCCTGCTTGCCAACAAGGCCGAAGGCAGCGCCGGCGATCACGGGCTGTTTGAATCCTATGCTCTGGGCTTTGGCGATCCGATCGCGTTTTCCGCCGAACATGGTCAGGGGCTGGGCGATCTGTTCCAGGCGCTGCTCCCGCTGGTCGGAGAGCCGGAAGAGAGCGCGGACGATGACGCCGAGGAAGAGTATGAATACGATCCCAAAAGCGTGCTCAAGTTCGCTGTCGTGGGTCGCCCCAATGCCGGCAAATCGACGCTGATCAACCGCATTCTGGGCGAAGACCGCCTGCTGACCGGGCCGGAAGCCGGGATCACGCGCGATTCGATCGCGGTCGATTTTACCTGGACCGATCCGGCCAACGGCGAAGCGCGCCCGGTGCGGCTGATCGACACGGCGGGCATGCGCAAAAAGGCGCTGGTGGTCGAAAAGCTGGAAAAGCTGTCGGTTGCCGATGCGCGCCACGCGGTCGATTTTGCCGAAGTCGTCGTGCTGCTGCTCGATGCGACGCGCGGGCTTGAGCATCAGGATCTCAAGATCGCCTCGATGGTTCTCGAAGAAGGTCGCGCGCTGATGATCGCGATCAACAAGTGGGATGTCGCCGAAGACCCGAGCGGGCTGTTCAACGGCGTGCGTGCCGCGCTTGACGAGGGGCTTGCCCAAGTGCGCGGGGTGCCGCTGATCGCGGTTTCGGCGCGGACGGGCAAAGGGCTCGACCAGATGCTGAGCGTGGCCTTTACTTTGCGCGATGCGTGGAGCCAGCGCGTGCCGACTGCGGCGCTCAATCGCTGGTTCGATACCGCGCTCGAAGCCAATCCGCCGCCCGCGCCGGGGGGCCGGCGGATCAAGCTGCGCTATATCACGCAGGCCAAGACGCGCCCGCCGGGCTTTGTCCTGTTCGGCACGCGGCTCGACCAGTTGCCCGAAAGCTATCGCCGCTATCTGGTCAACGGCATCCGCCGCGAACTGGGCTTTGATGCAGTGCCGATTCGTCTGACACTGCGCAGTCCGAAAAATCCGTTCGCCAACAAATGACCCCGTTTCTGCCCGATCTGCCGCATTCGCTGTCTGCGGCGATGCGTCGGGGGCTGCTGGGCAAATGCCCGCGTTGCGGCGGGGTGCATCTGTTTGCGCGCTTTTTGAAGCCGGTCGACCGCTGCCCCTTGTGCGGGCAGGACTGGACGCTGCATGCGGCGGATGATTTTCCGCCTTATGTCGCGATCCTGATTACCGGGCACATTCTGGCTCCGGTCATGATCGTTCTGGGCAGCGCGACGGCCATCCCGATGTGGGTGACGGTGGCGATTGCGCTGGTGCTCGCGGTGGTGCTGCTGCTGAGCCTGCTGCAACCGGCCAAAGGGGCGATCATTGCGCTGCAGTGGTGGATGGGGATGCAGGGCTTTGCCGAAAGGCCGGGCAAGCAGGAAGCGGGAATCGCCTAGGCTCTCGTCAATTGCAATTGAGAATGACTTGCAAAAGATGATCGGCAATGCAAGAAGGGGGGGCATCCCGCCTTGCTGCCGAGAACGCCCCATGCTGATTGTCATCCCCGATGTCCTGCCGCGCGATGAAGCGCTTGCACTGGGGCGCACGCTCGCCGACGCGGACTGGGTCGATGGCAATGTCACCAGCGGCCCCGGCGCCGCACTGGCCAAGCGCAACCGCCAATTGCCCGAAACCGGCGCCGTCGCCATGGCCGCGCGCGCGCGGGTCGAGGCGGCGCTGGCGCGCAATCCGCTGTTTCTGTCCGCCGCTTTGCCGCGCACGATCTATCCGCCGCTGTTCAACCGCTATGGGCCGGGCGAAGGCTTTGGCGCGCATGTCGACAACGCCATCCGCCGCGATGCCGGGACGGGCGCGCTGATCCGCACCGACCTGTCGGCAACGCTGTTCCTGTCCGAAGGATATGAAGGGGGCGAACTGACCATCGACGGCGCGTTCGGCACGGTCTCGCATGTCCTGCCCGCCGGGGCCATGGTGCTCTATCCGTCGACCAGTCTGCACCGGGTGACGCCCGTCACGGCAGGGGAACGGCTGGCGTGTTTTTTCTGGCTGCAATCGCTGGTGCGCGACCATGACGCGCGCGAGACGCTGTTCGACCTCGATCAGTCGGTTCAGGCGCTGGCCGCCCGGCACGGTGCCGATGATGGCGAAGTGCTGCGCCTGACCCGCGTCTATCACCGCCTGATCCGCAGCTGGGCGGAAACCTGAAACGAACGGGGCGCGGGTCACCGCACCCCGTTCACCTTGAAATCAGAAGATTTCGAACAGGCCGGCCGCGCCCATGCCGCCGCCGACGCACATCGTCACGACCGCATATTTGGCGCCGCGACGCTTGCCTTCGAGCAGCGCGTGAAGCGAACAGCGCGCGCCGGTCATGCCATAGGGGTGGCCGATCGAGATCGAGCCGCCGCTGACATTGAGCAAGTCGTTGGGAATGCCGAGGCGATCGCGGCAATAGAGCACTTGCACGGCAAAGGCTTCGTTCAATTCCCACAGCCCGATGTCATCGATGGTCAGATCGAAACGGCTGAGCAGCTTGGGGATGGCAAAGACCGGGCCGATGCCCATTTCGTCGGGCTCGGTGCCCGCGACCGCCATGCCGATATAGCGGCCCAGCGGGGTCAGGCCCTTTTTCGCAGCGAGCGCGCCTTCCATCACGATCACGGCGGCCGACCCGTCGGACAGCTGGCTGGCGTTGCCGGCGGTCACGATCCCGTCGGGCAGCACAGTCTTGAGCGAATTCAGCCCTTCGAGCGTGGTTTCCGGGCGGTTGCCTTCGTCCTTGGTCAGCAGGACTTCGCGATGGCTGACTTCGCCCGAAACTTTGTCGGCGACGGCCATGAGCGCGCTGGCAGGCACGATTTCCTCGGCGAAGACGCCTGCGGCCTGGGCGGCGGCGGTGCGCTGCTGCGACTGAAAGGCATAGGCGTCGCACACATCGCGACCGATGCCATAGCGCTGGCCGACCACTTCGGCGGTCTGCAGCATCGGCATGTAGATCGCGTTGTGCATGGCATAGAGCTGCGGATCGGGCGTGACGCGCATGTCCTTGGTCTGCACCATGCTGATCGATTCCTGACCACCGGCGGCGACGACGTCCATGCGGTCAAAGATCACCTGCTTTGACGCAGTGGCGATCGCCATCAGCCCCGAAGAGCACTGGCGATCCATCGATTGACCCGACACGGTGACCGGAAGCCCGGCGCGCAAGGCGACCTGACGCGCGATATTGCCGGCCTGGGCGCCCTGTTGCAGCGCTGCGCCCCATACCACGTCGTCGATTTCGCCGCCTTCGATCCCGGCCCGTTCGACCGCCGCGCGCAGCGACAGCGAGCCGAGCGTGGCGCCGGGCGTGGCGTTGAAGGCGCCCTTGTAGGCGCGCCCGATCGGGGTCCGCGCGCCGGCTACGATGACTGCATCACGCATATTTCATGTTCCTCTCATGCAAGTGTCTGGGAAAAGGCCTGGGTAATCGGATTGCCGCCAAAGCGGTCGCGCAATTCGCGCTTGAGCACTTTGCCGATCGGGCTGCGCGGCAGTTCGTCGACCAGTGCGATGCCGCTGATCCGCTGCGTCTTGCCCAGATGGGCGTTGGCCTCGGCAAGGATCGCCTGCGGATCGGCCCCGCGATCGACCGGCACGACGACGGCAAACGGGGTTTCGCCCCATTTGTCCGAAGGCACACCGATCACCGCCGCTTCGCGCACCGCGGCCTGGCGGTGGAGCACGGCTTCGAGATCGGTGGGGTAGATGTTGAACCCGCCGGAAATGATCATGTCCTTTGATCGGTCCATCAGGATCAGGAAGCCGTCTTCGTCGAAGCGGCCGACATCGCCATGGCGGATATAGCGGCGCCCTTCGGCGTCGAACCATTCGACTTCGCGAGTCTTGTCGTCCTTGCCGTGATAGCCGTTCATCATGATCGGCGAATGGCCGACGATTTCGCCCGTTTCGCCCGGCGGCAATTCGTGGCCTTCGTCATCGATGATCTTCATCACATGGCCGGGGGTGACGCGCCCGACGGTGTGCAGCTTGTCGGGGAATTCGTGCGCGAGGAGGATTGTCGTCGCCCCGCCTTCGGTCATGCCATAGCCCTCGATCAGCCCGCCGGGCCAGCGTGCGAGCACGTCGGCCTTGAGCCAGGCGGGAAACGGCGCGGATGTGCAGGATTTGAGCACATAGGACGACAAGTCGAACCGGTCGAAATCGGGCAATTCCATGATCCGCCGGTATTGCACCGGCACCAGCATGGCGTGCGTCACGCGCTCGGCTTGCGACAATTCGAGAAAGCGATGCGCGTCGAACCGCGCCATCAGCACGACTTTGCCCCCGCCTGCCAGCGCGGGAAAAAAGCTGACCAGCGTGGTGTTCGAATAGAGCGGCGTCGAACAGATCACGCAAGTCGCATCGCCATAGCCGCCAGCCAGCGTGCGCCGGGCATATTCGTGGCGCATCTGGTGGCTTTGCACGATGCCCTTGGGGCTGCCCGTGGTGCCCGAGGAATAGATGATGTTGAACGGGTCTTGCGGCGCGATGGTCACCGGCGCGGCGCGGGTGCCGACAGGGGGCAGCCATGCGGAGAGCGGAGCCCCGGCATCGCTGTCGTCAATGGCGATGCGCGTCACGTCCGCCGGAAAGGGAAACTCGGCGATCTTGTCTGCCGCAATCTTGTCCGCCATTGCCTTGTCGAGAAACAGCACGCGCGCGGTGCTGTCTTTCAGCATGGCCATGACCGTTTCGCCCGACGCGGTCGATGTCAGCAGGGCCGCCGCCGCGCCCGCGCGCAAAATGCCGAGGAACACCAGCGCCGCCTCGACCGAATTGGTCGCGGCGATCGCCACCGGTTCGCGCGGGGTCACGCCCGCCGCCTGCAATCCGGCGGCGATCCGTTCGACCGTCGTGTCAAGCTCGGCCCAGCTTACCCGGCGGCGTTCGTCGGCAAGCGCAATCGCCCCGCCCTGCCCCGCCGCGCCCCGCCGCGCGGCGTGGGCGGCAAGAATGTCGGGCAACGGAATGAATTCCGCCGCCATGATGTCCTCGACGCCGAGAGGCTGAGCCGCCATGGCCTGCGTTCCCCTAGTTGAAGGTTTCGCCCGCCGCCGCTTTGGCCGCGAGCAAGGGGGCAACCGGCTGGCCATGGCGCGTCAGGCCGTCGACCACGGTCTTGAGCCCGATCGCATCGGCCCAGAACATCGGGCCGCCGGTCCATGCGGGCCAGCCATAGCCATTGAGCCAGACGGTATCGATGTCGCCCGCGCGCTGCGAAATGCCCTCGGCAAGGATCAGCGCGCCTTCGCTGATCATCGGATAGAGCAGGCGTTCGCGGATCTCGTCCTTGCCGATGTCGCGCTGGGCTTTGCCTTCTTTGGCGGCGAATTCGGCAATGATCGCCTTCACTTCGTCCGAAGGGGTGCGCTGGCGGTTGTCGTCGTAGTCGTAGAAGCCCTTCCTGGTCTTCTGGCCCCAGCGGCCCACTGCGCAAAGCGCATCGCGCAAGCTTTCGATGCGATGGGGATCACGGTGCCAGCCGATGTCGATCCCGGCGAGGTCGGCCATCTGCCAGGGGCCCATCGGAAAGCCGAATTCGAGCAGCGCTTCGTCGACTTCCCAGTATTTCGCGCCTTCCATGATCAGCGCATGCGCGGCCTGCTGACGCGGGGACAGCATGCGATTGCCGATAAACCCGTGGCACACGCCCGAGACGACCGCGATCTTGCCGATTTTCGTCGACAGTGCCATCGCCGTTGCCAGCTCCGCCTTGCCGGTTTCACGCCCGCGCACCACTTCGAGCAGCTTCATCACATTGGCGGGCGAAAAGAAATGCATGCCGAGCACCGATGCCGGACGGCTGGTGCTCGCGGCGATTTCGTCGATGTCGAGATAGCTGGTGTTGCTGGCGAGGATCGCGCCGGGCTTGGCCGTCGCGTCGAGCCGGGCAAACACCTCTTTCTTGACGTCCATGTTTTCATAGATCGCCTCGATGATGAGGTCGGCAGTGGCCAGCGCGGCGAAATCGAGCGTCGGGGTCAACAGGCCGATCGCGCGCTCGGCATGGGCGGCGTCCATCTTGCCCTTCTTGACGGTGGTTTCGTAATTGCGGCGGATCGTCGCGACGCCCCGATCGAGCGCTTCCTGGGTCGTCTCGACGATCGTCACCGGAATGCCGGCGGTCAGGAAATTCATGGTGATCCCGCCGCCCATCGTCCCGGCGCCGATCACGCCGACCTGGGTGACCGGAATCAAGGCGGTATCGGCGGGAATGTCGTCGATCACTGCGGCGGCCTTGCGTGCGGCCTCGATGTGCTCGCGCGCGCCGGTGATGGGGTCGGACATGGCTAATTCCTTTCGGTTGTTCAGGCGCGGCTGTCGGTCAGCGCGGCGTAGATCAGGGTCTTGAGCTGTTCGCGGATCGGGAAGACGACCGATGGGTAGACCTGGGTCATGAACACCATCGACAGCCCTTCGGTCGGATCGACGAAGAACTTGGTCGAATAGATCCCGCTCCAGAAGAATTCGCCCGCATTGCCCGGAGTCAGCGTTTGCACCGGGTCGATCGTCACGGCAAAGCCGAGGCCAAAGCCGGTTCCGGCTTGCCGGGCATCGCTGAACAGCGCGCGCGCGATGTGCGGCAGGTCGGTGCTTCGGCCATCGCGATCGCGCAAATGGTTGGCGGTCATCAGGCGCAGCGTGGCCGGGCTGATCAGCCTTGTGCCGTCTGCCGCTCCGCCGCCGACGAGCATGGCGCAGAAACGATGATAATCGGCCACGGTCGAAACCAGCCCGCCGCCCCCGCTTTCAAAGCGCGGGGCGCGCAAGGTGCTCGATTTTTCCGCCGCGTCGAACATCTTCGGCTTGCCGCCCGGGACATGCATCCACGCGTCGGTCAGCCGGTCGGCCTTGTCGGCGGGGCAGGAAAACCCGGTGTCGACCATGCCGAGCGGCTCGAAAATCCGCTCCTGAAGAAAGGCGCCGAGGCTCTGCCCGGAAAGACGGCTGACGATCACGCCCAGGACGTCGATCGCGACCGAATATTGCCAGGCCTCGCCGGGGTTGAATTCGAGCGGCAGCTTGGCCAGCTCGGCAATGAACGTGTCGTTGTCGGCCAGGCTGGGGTGCCCGTCGAGCCGACCCTTGCGATAGGCGGCGTCGATGTTGTTGCGGTTCTGAATGCCGTAGCTGAGGCCCGACCGGTGCGTCAGCAGGTCGACCATGCGCATCGGCGTGGCCCGCGGGCCGGGGGTAAACGGCACATCGGCCCCGCCGCCGGCATAGACGCGCAAGTCGGCAAATTCGGGCACGACTTTGGTCACCGGATCGTCGAGCGCGATCAGCCCTTGTTCGACCAGCATCATGAATGCGATCGACACGATCGGCTTGCTCATCGAGGCGATGCGGCAGATCGCGTCCGGGCGCCAGGCGGCACCATCGGCGCGCATCTGACCCATCGTTGCGCGCCAGACCGGCACGCCGTCGCGGGCGATCAGGATGTCGGCGCCGGGAAACCGTCCGGGGCCGACGTAATCGCGTTCGAGAAAGGTCGCGATTCGCGCCAGGCGCGCTGGCTCAAAGCCATGATCTGCCGGATTCGCCAGTTCCATTGTCGTCCTCTCCTGACAGGACCATACCATTGCGTATGGCGGTCTGCATCTCTTATCCGAATATCGCGACCGATTGCAGGCCGCGCATCACTTCGACCCCGTCGGCATTCCACATCCGCAAAGTCTCGCTCGAAAAACCGTCGGCCATGTGGTTCGATGCGGTTTCGAGCAGCCACCAGCCGTCGCGCGTGGCAATGTCGGTGCCGAGCAGCGTCAGCGACCAGTTGATCGAACTGATCGGGCCGGGCCGCTCCATCGCGCGGATCGATCCGGGCGGCAGCGTATCGCCGATCGCGACGAGTTCGGCATAAGGATCAAGCCCGTCGCGTTCCTTGAGCCTTACCCAGCGGCGAAGCGCGATGCGCGTATCGCTGCCCCGGGGCGCGGCGCGGCGCATGTCCATGCGGTGAATGAAGGCGGGCGCACTCGCTGCGGGGGAAACCGCTTCGCCATCTTCGGGCGCGGTGAAATCGATCAGCCGCTCGGCGCTTTTGGATCCGTTGCCGGGGCGCGCCAGCCCGAACAGCCAAGTGGCGCGATGGACCAGTGCGCCTTCGCACCACAGCGAGGTTTCGACATGGCTGACGCTTCGGCCGGTGCGCAACATGGCGACGCGCGCCTCGACGTCCTCGCCCACCGGGGCGATGAAGCCGATCTGTGCCGCGCGCAGCGGGGGCAGATCGGGAAAGGCGCGGCGCGCAGCGACATAGCCGATGAACGAGGATGCGCCGCCATACATCGTGCGCCCCTGCATCCAGCCCGCCGCGCCATGCAGCGCGAAACGATCGCCGTGCGGCTCCAGCCGATCGGCCAATTGTGCCAGCGGCAGCGCGCGAGCGCCGTCCTCAAGCCGGCCTTCATCCATTCCCATGCATCTTCCCGACTCTGTTCAAGCGATTGGGTTTAAGGGATTGGTTAGGGGATGGAAACGGCAACGAAAAGGGGCTTTGCGCGGCGCGTGACCCATGCGAATCCCTTGCAGCAGGCGGTGCGCGGCGCTTTCCCTTACGGCATGCGGTCGCCTCTCCCGGCCAACCTCGCCGGACATTTTTTGTGCATGATGAAGAAAATGGCCCGGGACTGGGCAGCCCCGGCCCGACGCACGGCATCAACCGGGCGCGGGCGCGATCAGTTCGGCGCTGTCCCTGCCCATTCGGTCGTGCCCGTCCAGTCGTGCGCGCCGACCATGCGCCATACTTCGCGCCCTTGGGCATCATACAGCACGCTCGTCGGCAATTCGCCGCTGTTGTAGAAAAAGCCGAGTGTGTTGTCGGGGTCGAGCCAGGGGTGAAGATGGCTGTAATGCAGCGTGGCAGCCACTTTTTCGGGCTGGGCCATGTCCTGCGAAACGGTCACGATGGCAAGCTTGCCCGCCTCGCGCGCGGCCAGCGCGTCGAGCGTGGGCAGTTCCTTGACGCAAGGCGCACACCATGTCGCCCACAGGTTGATCAGCACCGGCTTGCCTTTGAGGCTTTCGATGGCAAGCTTTGCCCCGGACGGATCGGTGACCGTCGCCTGCGGCAGCGCGGCGCCCTTGTGGCTGCGGTCGATCCGCCCGGCAAATGCTTCGCCCGAAGCGCCTGCAGCGGCGGCGGAAGTGCTCTGCGGTTGCGCCGGGGCGCGCGGCTCTCTATCGCACCCGGCGAGACTAAACCCGGCGAGCATAACGGCAAGAGGCAGGCGCAGCGAGATGAGTGGCACTTCGGGCTCCGATCAGATGTGGGCCAATAAAATGTGGGGAGGCCGGTTTGCCGCCGGCCCGTCGGCGATCATGCGTGAGATAAATGCCTCGATCCCCTTCGACAAGGCACTCTGGGGGCAGGACATCGCCGCGTCAAAGGCGCATGTCGCCATGCTCGCCGCGCAAGGCATCGTTTCGGCCGAGGATGCCGCGGCGATTGCCGGTGGGCTCGACAGGATCGCAGCGGAATATGCGGCCAATGGGGTTCCCGAAAACTGGGATCTCGAAGACATTCACATGACCACCGAAAGCCGCCTGGCCGAACTGATCGGCCCCGCCGCCGGGCGGCTGCATACCGCGCGCAGCCGCAACGACCAGGTGGCGACCGATTTCCGCCTGTGGGTGCGCGATGCGATCGACGAGGCCGATGCCGGGCTGCGCGCGCTGCAAGTCGCGCTGGTGACGCGAGCGGGCGAACACGCCGGGTCGATCATGCCCGGCTTTACCCATCTCCAGACCGCGCAGCCGGTCACGCTCGGCCACCATCTGATGGCCTATTACGAAATGATCCGGCGCGATCGTTCGCGGCTGGCCGATGCGCGCGTGCGCATGAACGAATGTCCGCTGGGCGCGGCGGCGCTGGCCGGGACCGGCTTTCCGATCGATCGCGCGGCGACGGCGGTGGCGCTGGGATTTGACCGCCCGACCGCCAACAGCCTCGATTCGGTATCGGATCGCGATTTCGCGCTCGATTTCCTGATGACGGCGGCGCAGATTTCGCTGCACCTGTCGCGGCTGGCCGAAGAATTCATCATCTGGGCGAGCCAGCCGTTCGGTTTCGTCGTCTTGCCCGACAGCCTGTCGACCGGCAGCTCGATCATGCCGCAGAAGAAAAATCCCGATGCTGCCGAACTGGTGCGCGGCCATTCCGGGCGGATCGTCGGCAGCCTGACGTCGCTGATGATCACCATGAAGGGCCTGCCGCTGGCTTATTCAAAGGACATGCAGGACGACAAACCGCCGGTGTTCGAGGCGGCCTCGCTGCTCGCGCTGTCGGTCGCGGCGATGACCGGGATGGTCGCCGAGGCACGGTTTCGCACCGATCGCATGCGCGCGGCGGCGGAGCTGGGCTATGCCACCGCGACCGATCTGGCCGATTGGCTGGTCCGCCAGGCCGACATCCCGTTTCGCCAGGCGCATCATATCACCGGTACGGCGGTGCGGCTGGCCGAAAGCCGGGGCATCGCGCTCGATCAGGTGCCGCTCGACGATCTGCGCGCGATCGATGCGCGAATCGATGATCGGGTCTATGCCGCGCTCAGCGTCGAAGCCTCGGTCGCGGCGCGCGCCAGCCATGGCGGAACCGCCCCGGCGCAAGTCGCCCTGCGCGTGGCCGAGGCGCGCAGCGCGCTCGGACTGGAGAATTGATCATGACCCGCCGGATCCTGCCCCGCCCGACTGTGTTGCTCGTCGCGCTGTCTGCGCTGGCGCTGGCAGGCTGCGGCAATCGCCGGGTGCTGAAACCCGAGCCCGGTCATGACTTGCCCCGCGCGCCCTATGGCAGCACCTATAAACCCAACGCCGATCAGTTGCTCAAACCGCCGGTCGAATCCAAGCCCGAACGCAATGTCGATGCGCGCGTGCGGTCCGAGGAACGTGGCGACGATCCTTTCAATCTGCCCCCCGAAAACTGATTTTGCGGAACCGATTTCTCAGATGGACCATTTTCATTATCAGGACGGCGTGCTCCATGCCGAAGCCGTGCCCTTGCCGCGCATTGCCGATGCCGTCGGCACGCCGGTCTATGTCTATTCGCGCGCCACGCTGACTCGCCATGCGCGGGTGTTTCGCGATGCGCTGGCGATCGTGCCGTCGGCGCGGATCGCCTTTGCGGTCAAGTCGAACCCCAATCTTGCCGTGCTCAAAGTGCTCGCCGCCGAAGGCTATGGGGCCGATGTCGTTTCGGGCGGAGAGCTGGAACGGGCGCTCGCCGCCGGGATGGCGCCGGATGGCGTGGTCTTTTCGGGCGTCGGCAAGACCGATGCCGAAATGACCCGCGCGCTCGAAGCCGGGATCGGTCAGTTCAATCTCGAAAGCCTTGAAGAAGGGCTCGAACTGGCGGAGATCGCGCGCGGTCTGGGCCGCACGGCCGCGTGCGCGCTGCGCGTCAATCCCGATGTCGATGCCGGAACGCACGGCAAGATTTCGACCGGCAAGGCGGAAAACAAGTTTGGCGTGCCGTTCGACCGCGCGGCGGCGATCTATGCCCGGCTTTGCGCAGAGCCGGGTCTCGCCATGCGCGGCCTCGCTCTGCACATCGGCAGCCAGTTGTCGCGGCTCGACCCGCTTGAGGCGGCGTTCACCAAAGTCGGCGGGCTGATGCGCGAAATCCGCAAGAGCGGCCATGCGGTGACGCACATGGACCTCGGCGGCGGGGTCGGCGTGCCGTACAAGGCGGGCGAAGTCTTTCCCCAGCCAGCAGATTATGCCGCGATGGTCGCGCGCGTCACCGCCGATTGGGGCGTAACGCTGATGTTCGAGCCGGGCCGGGTGATCACCGGCAACACCGGCGTACTGGTCACGCGGGTGATCCGGGTCAAGGAAGGCGCGGTGCGTCCCTGGGTCGTGATCGATGCGGCGATGAACGATCTTGCGCGTCCGGCCTTGTATGACGCCTGGCACGATTTTGCCGCCGTGGCGCCCAGCGGACAGCGGATCACGGCGAATATCGTCGGGCCGATCTGCGAATCGAGCGACACGTTTGCCATGGCGCGCGACATCGACGATGTCACGCGCGGCGATCTGGCCGTGTTCCGCACCGCCGGGGCCTATGGCGCGACAATGGCCAACACCTATAATTCGCGCGCCATGGTGCCCGAAGTGATGGTCGATGGCGATCGCTGGGCGGTGGTTGCCGATCGTATCGCCCCGGCGACGATCCTGGCTGCCGAGCGCGTGCCGGATTTCCTCGTCTGATGCTGCCCGCGCTCCCGCTATTTCACCGCATCAAGGATCAGCCGGTGATCGTGCTGGGCGGTGGCGACGCGGCGGCGGCAAAGCGGCGCCTGGTGACGCGCGCGGGGGGGCTGGTCATCGACGATCTCGCGCAAGGGATCGATCGTGGCGCACGGCTGGCGTTCGTTGCGCATGATGATGAAACCGCCGCTCGTGCCGATGCGTTGTGCGCGCGCTGCGCCGGGTTGCTGGTCAATGTCGTCGATCGGCCCGATTTGTGCGATTTCACCACGCCGTCGCTGGTCGATCGGGCGCCGGTCCTGATTGCGGTGGGCACCGGCGGGGCGAGCGCGGGACTGGCCAAGGCGCTGCGGCTGCGGCTCGATGTCCTGTTGCCCCACAGTCTGGGCGCTCTGGCCGGGGCGCTGTATGCAGCGCGCGAAGCCCTGCGCGCGCGCTGGCCCGATGGCGCGACGCGGCGCCGCGCGCTCGATGCCGCGCTGGGCGGCGGGGGCGTGCTCGATCCGTTTTGCGAACACGACGGCGATGCGGTGATGCGCTGGATCGGTGATGCCGTGCCCGCAAAGCCGGGGCGCCATGTCATGCATCTGACCAGCACCGATCCCGACGATCTGACTTTGCGTCAGGCCCGCCTGCTCGGTCACGCCGATGCGCTGATCGCCGGGCCGGACGTGCCGCCCGCGATCCTGGCCCGCGCCCGCGCCGATGCCCGGCGCCTCGCACCCGGCGATCCCGAGCCCGAAGGCGTGGTTGTCGAATTGCGGCTTTAGGCCTTTTTCGGCGAAAGCTGGAAATTCATCCAGCAACTGGCGACCGGGCGCTCGCGGTCGGATTGCCAGGCATCGATCCGCACATTGGCGACGCGGCGTCCGGCGCGGACGACTTCGCCGCGCGCGTAGATCCGCTCGGGCAGTCCGCCGCGCAGATATTCGACGCTGATATTGATCGGCTTGATCCGCACATCGGCGCCTTGCCGCTCCAGCTCGGCCTCAAGCGCGGTAAAGCCGGCCATTTCCAGCAAGCCGCCGATCGCCCCGCCATGCAGGAATCCGGGGCGGCCCATGGCGCGTTCGGCAAAATCCATCGCGATCAGCGGGCTGCCGTTGTCGGTTCCGGCAAATTCCATGCCCATCGCTTGCGCATAGGGGGGCAACTCGGTGCTTTTCATCATCACTTTGCCCACTCCTGCCCTTCGACCAGCATGAAAATCCCGGCGGCATGCGCGACCGGGTCGGCCGGATCGCCATCATGGGCAATGCCGCGCACAAAGGCCATCGACCGGCGCAACTGATAACATTCGGCGCGCGCGATGATCGGCTTTCGCGTGGTTGCGGCGCGGGTGTAATCGATCCGCAGGTCCAGCGTGACTTGCGGACGGAATTGGCCGGTACGCGTCCACACCGACATCGAGGTGGCATTGTCGAGCAAGCTGATGATCGGGCCCGAGGCCAGCACCCCGGTTTCGGGATCGCCGACCAGATCTTCGCGCCAATCGAAGCCGAGCTCGATCCAGTTGTCACCGTGCTGATGATAGCGCATGCCGATAAAGCCGCTGTGCCCGCCGGAATTCATCCGCTCGCTCCATGCAGAGGGATCGAACGAGTGGTCGCGGGAAAAGCGCTCGAACGCGTTTTCATTGGCTTCTGATTGGTCCATGTCCTTCGTCCTGCATGGGCCAGTAGCGGATTGCAACCCGCTTCTCAGAACAGCGCGCCGGTCAGCGCGTCGATCGCACCTTGCAGGATCAGCGCGGCGGCATGGGCATCGATGCGTTCGGCGCGGCGCGCGCGGCTCATATCCTGATCGATCATCGCGCGCTCGGCGGCGCGGGTGGACCAGCGTTCGTCCCACATCAAGGTCGGCAGCGCGAGATCGGCCAGATTGCGCGCCATGGCGCGTGCCGCCTGCGCGCGCGGGCTGTCGCTGCCGTCCATGTTGAGCGGCAGGCCGATGACCAGCCCGAGCACCTGCCGCGCGGCGATAAGGGCTACGATCTCGGCCTTGTCGTCGCGAAATTTGCGCCGCATGATCGTCTTGGCCGGCGAGGCAAAGCGCCAGCCGGCATCGCAAAGGGCCAGGCCGATCGTCTTCGTGCCCGGATCGAGCCCGAGCAGGACGCCGCCTCCGGGAAGCGACTCGCGGAATTCGGGCGCGCGGGTCGTGATCATGAGGTCGGCTGTTCGTGCAGCCAAACGCCTTCGCGGCGGGCGATGTCGCTGCGCAAGTTGCGCCAGAACAGCGCAAAGTCATAAGCGGTGTAATTGTTGCCGGGCATGATTTCATCACCAAGGTGGGGCGGGGCCGTGATCAGCAGCAGCCCGCTGTCGCGGTCGCATTGCGCCCCGGTCGAGGGCCGCACCAGAGCCTGGCCGCGCACTTCATCGCCCAGAGCGATGCTGCCGAGATTGGCCGCGACGGGGGCGTCCGGCGTTTCGCCGCCGGTCAGCGGATTGGTACAGACCGGACGATCGCGCCCGGCACTCGGCCCGGCACTCGGCAATGCGCCGTCGAGCGTCGGGTAATGCATGGCCATGGCCAGCGCCTCGCGCGGATCGGCCGGTTTGGCAAAACTCATCCAGGCCATGACGCAGCCCGCCTGATCGGCGCGTGTGCAGGCGGACATTCCCATCATCGGCAGATCATGCCGCGGCGAAACCGGCCAGCCCGCCAGATAGACCGCGATGACCCGCGCGGAGAGCGGCGTGCCGCGTACCATGTCGCGGATCAGGCGCATGAGGATCAGCGCGCCCTGACCGTGCCCGACCAGCACGATCGGCGCCGCTGCGGGAATGGTGTGCAGGAATGTTGTCAGCGCCATGCGCGCATCGCCTTCGGCCAAAGCCAGCGCGCGCTGCGATTCGGGGCGATCGGCCAGGAACGTGCCCAGCGCGGCCTGGCGATAGCGGGGCGCATAGACACCCGCTTCGTCGTTGAACACACTGGCCGTCGAACGCACGGAAAGCTCTGCCCGCATCCGCGAATTGGCATGGTCGATCGGCGCGTTCCAGTGATTGCGCCCCATGAAGGTCGTCGGGTGGAGAACAAAGACAAAGGCGCGCCCATGGCGTTCATGTCCGATGCCGGGCGGCAGGTATTGCGCCGGATCGCGCGGCAAGTCGGGACGGGCGATCCAGCGCGACGGCCATTCGTAGGCATCGCCAGGCAGCGCGGGCAGCGCCTCGAACGCCCCGCGCGGCGCCATGCGCCAGGATTCGAGCTCAAGCCAGCCCCAGTGCAGCGCCATGGCTTCGATCCCGATCAGCCCCACCATCAGCAGCGCAAATCCGGCCAGCATGCGCTTCACGCAGGGGGGCTCCCTTCGGCCAATCCGAGCGAGTCATCCTCGCGCCCCTGTTCGTTGCGCTCGGCCTGCCGTTGCAGCGCGATCTTGAGCATGGCGACCAGGGGATCGGCGAGCATGAGCCCGAGCAGGCCGAACAGCACGCCAAAGATCAACTGCGCGCCGAGCACCAGCGCAGGGGCCAGATTGGCGGTCTTTTTCGCAACCATCGGCACGACGATATTGCCGTCGACGATCTGCACCAGCGCATAGACCGCGATGCAATAAAGCCCGGTATGGAAGCCTGCGGAAAAGCCGACCAGGATCATCAGGCTGCCCGAAATCGGCGCGCCGATATTGGGAAGAAAGGCCAGCAACCCGGTCAAAAGGCCGAGCAGGGCGGCCATCGGCACGCCCCAGACGGTCAGCAGGAGCCAGGTCGCAAACCCTTCGGATGCCATGCCGATCAGCCGCCCGAACAACAATCGGCGCAGCGCCCGCCCCATTTTATGAGCCGTGCCGTGCCATTGATCGCGGGTCGATGCGGGCAGCAGCCAGGCCACCCCGCCCTGATAGAGGTCTGGCTCCAGCACGAAATAGATGCCCAGGATCACGATCAGGAACGCGGTGGTAAATCCGCCGAACAGACCGCCCAGAGCGCGGGTCACCGGGCCCACTCCGCCCGCGAGTTGCTCGGCAATACGCTCCCACAGCGCAGGCACGTCGACCCGCTGTGCGAGCAGGCCGTGGCTGCGCGCGAGATCGCTCAGCCGTTGCGCCTCGGCGGCGACGATGCTGGGCATGGCAACCGCCTGCGCGGCGATCTGGCTACCGGCAAACAGCGCCAGCCAGACGAGAAACAGCACCGCCGCGACCAGCACGAGCGCAATTCGCGCGCCGCGCGGCACGGGCAGGATGCGCCCCAGCAGGCGCTGCCCGCCATCGATCATCGCGGCAAACACGATCCCGCCAAAAATGACCATCAGGGGTTGCGCAAGATAGACGGCCAGCCCGATCAGCGTGGCCACGCCGACCCAGACGGCGGCGCGCTTGGCTTCCTGGCGGATCAGCCCATCGCGGATGTCGGTCGGTCCGCTGGGGCGCTGATCCCCACCGTCAACAGGGCCGGGGTTGTCCTGCCCGTCCATCATTTTTCTCGCGCCGCGATCATCGGGCGCAGTCTGGTCCACGATCGCCCAGCCCGCAAGGCATTCCACCAGCTAGCCGGGTTCCACCCCTGGCTGCCGTCGAGCGAAAAGGTCAGGAATTCGGCGCGACCGCCGACGCTCGATAAGGGCACCGGGCCCCCGAGGCCGTTGCTTTCGACCGGTGCGCGGCTGTCGGCGGAATGATCGCGGTTATCCCCCATCAGGAAGACATAGCCGTCGGGCACGCGGATTTCGGGATAGTGGTCGAGCGGTTGGTCGCGGTGATCGATGATGCGATAGGTTGCCCCGTTGGGCAGGGTTTCGCGATAGATCGGCAATTCGCAATAGCGCCGCCCGTCCGCTCCGCGAAAGCGCAAGCCCGGAAAATCGTCGGGATCGCACGGCTGATTGGGATCGACCGGCAGGATCAGCGAGGGTTCGACGACCTGGGGCACCGGCTTGCCGTTGAGAATGATCTGTCCGCCTCTGACCGCGATGCGATCGCCCGGCAAGGCGACCACGCGTTTGATATAGTCCTCGTCGCGATCGGGCGGCACGACGATGACGATGTCGCCATATTCCGGCGTGCGCGCAAACAGGCGCAGCCGCGAACGCGGCAGAACGTGGAACGAGGCGGAAACCCACGACCAGCCATACGGGTATTTCGACACCACCAGCCGGTCGCCGACAAGCAGGTTGGGCATCATCGAGATCGACGGGATGTAGAACGGCTTGGCCACCAGGCTGTGAAACGTCACCACCGCCGCGAGCATCATCACCAGCCCGCGCAGTTCGATCAGCCAGCCCGGCGTGGCGGGGCCATCGGGCGCCAGTTCGGGCCGGGATTCGGGCTGGCGTTCGGGCCGGGATTCGGGCCGGGATTCGGGCTGGCGTTCGTCGTGCGTCATGCGCCAATCCCGCCGATGGCAGTCAGCCCAAGCGGACGCGCCTCGATCACCACGAAGGCCTGCGCCCAGGGATGATCGTCGGTCAGCGTCAGATGGATCACCGCTTCGTGCCCCGGCGGGGTGATGGCCATGAGCCGCGCCGCCGCGCCGCCGCTCAACGCCAGTGTCGGCGCGCCCGATGGGGCATTGATCACGCCGATGTCTTTCATGAACACACCCGCACGAAATCCGGTGCCGACCGCTTTGGAAAAGGCTTCCTTGGCCGCAAACCGCTTGGCCAGCGTGCCCGCCTTGGAAAAAGGCCGGCGTGCGGCCTTGGCTTGTTCGGCGGCGGTAAACACGCGCTCTTCAAAGCGCGCGCCAAAGCGGTCGAGCGAAGCCTGGATCCGCTCGATATTGCACAAGTCGGATCCCAGCCCGATGATCAACGCGCTTCGTCCATCAACGCGCGCATGCGGCGCACCGCGTCGGCGAGCCCGGTAAAGATCGCCTCGCCGATCAGATAGTGCCCGATGTTGAGCTCGGCCAGTTGCGGGATCGCGGCGATCGGCTGAACATTGTCATACGTCAGCCCATGGCCGGCATGCGGCTCGATGCCGTTGCGCGCGGCGAGCGCGGCCATGTCGGCGATCCGTTTCAGCTCGATCGCGCGCGCTTCGCCGGTGGCATGGGCATATTCGCCGGTGTGCAGTTCGACCACCGGTGCGCCAAGCCGGATTGCGGCTTCGATCTGGCGCGGCTCGGGCGCGATGAACAGGCTGACCCGAATGCCCGCATCGACAAGGCGCGCGATCGCCGGGGCCAGCCGGTTGTGCTGCCCGGCGGCATCAAGCCCGCCCTCGGTGGTGCGCTCTTCGCGCCGTTCGGGCACGATGCAGGCGGCATGGGGGCGATGGCGCAGCGCGATCGCGACCATTTCGTCGGTCGCGGCCATTTCAAAGTTCAGCGGCAGGTTCGTCGCGGCCTGAATGCGGGCGATGTCTTCGTCGCGGATATGGCGGCGGTCTTCGCGCAAATGCGCGGTGATCCCGTCGCCGCCGACTTCGGCGACGATCTGCGCAGCGCGCACCGGATCGGGATGATCGCCGCCGCGCGCGTTGCGCACGGTGGCGACATGATCGATGTTGACCCCCAGGCGCAGGCGCGGGCTGTTCACGCCGCCGCCCCGTTTTCGGCCCGGCTGCCGGGTTTGATCGCGGGTGTCGCGGCCAGCTCTGCGGGAACTTCGTCGGGGGCATACGCCGGAAAGCTGAGCGCGATCAGCGAATGAAACGGCACGCCGAAATCGGCCGCCCCGGCAGACCGGTCGACCAGTGCGGCAGCGGCGATGACGACGCCGCCGGCGGCCTCGATGGCGCGAATCGCCTCGCGGCTCGACAGCCCGGTGGTCACCACGTCTTCGACCATCAGCACGCGTTCGCCCGGCTGCAGCGCAAAGCCCCGGCGCAGCTCGAAAGTACCGGTCGGGCGTTCGACAAACATGGCTTCGACGCCGAGCGCGCGGCCCATTTCATGGCCGATGATCACGCCGCCCATGGCCGGTGAGACCACTTTCTGGATCTGCTGGCGCAATTCGCGCGGCAATTTTGCCGCAAGGGCTGAGGCCAGCCGCGTTGCGCGCATCGGGTCCATCAAGACGCGCGCGCATTGCAGGTAATGCGCGCTGTGTCGGCCCGACGAGAGCAGGAAATGTCCTTCGAGCAGGGCCCCGCTCGCGCGGAATTCGGAAAGGATTTCGTTGTCTTGCATGGTCGGTCCGAGAACTTTGCATGGGGGCGTGCAGGTGGCGCGAGCCCGGGGGGTGAATGAACCGGCAAATGGCGCGCCAAAGCGCTTGGGGCAAGCCTTTTTGCGCCGATTCGGCACGGCGAGCCCCGCGCGCCGCATAAGGGTGAAAAAATGACCGCAACGGTGCTTGAGCGCCTTCTCAATCGCACGTATAGCAAGCGATAACACAGAATAATGTTTGGGATGTGCCGCGATGTCATTGATCGCGCGCAAAGAGGGAACGGATAGTTCGACGATGACCATTGCCGAAAATTCCCGTGCCGTGGCAAAAACGTTCGCGAGGCTGGGGTTGGCCGCCGCGATCGTGATGAGCCCGGCGATCGTGCTGGCGCAATCAGCACCACCTGCGGCGCCGCTCGCTGCTGCGTCATCCGCTGCGGTCGAGACTGCCGTCCCCGCCGTGTCTGCCGCCCCTGCCAAGGCTTCGGCGGATGCTTATGTCCCGGCGCGCCCGGTGGCAGGCAAGGGGCAGCCGATCGCAGGCGCGATCGGGTTTCAGGACCAGTATTCGCCGACCGGCAAGGAAGCGCAGCGCATGCACGACGCGCTGTTGATGCCGATCATCACGGCGGTCACGCTGCTGGTGCTGTTGCTGCTGCTCGTGGTCATGGCCCGGTTCAACCGCCGCGCCAATCCGGTGCCGTCGAAAGTCAGCCACAATACGGCGATCGAGGTGGTCTGGACTTTGGCGCCGGTGCTGATCCTGGTGCTCGTTGCCGTGCCTTCGATCCGCCTGATTGCGCATCAATACCGCGCGCCCGCCAAAGGCGCGGTGACGGTCAAGGTTACCGGCTATCAGTGGTATTGGGGCTATGGTTATCCCGACAACGGCGGGTTCGAAGTGATTTCGAACATTCTCTCGCCCGAAGACGCGATCAAGCGGGGCGAACAGCCGCAGCTTGGCGCCGACAATCGCATGGTTGTGCCGGTGGGCGAAGACATCCGCATCCAGACCACCGGGTCGGACGTGATTCACTCGTTCTCGGTGCCTTCGCTGTGGTTCAAGCTTGACGCGATCCCGGGCCGGATCAACGAACGCGTGATGCATATCAACGAGCCGGGCGTCTATTACGGCCAGTGCTCCGAACTGTGCGGCGTGCGCCACGGCTATATGCCGATCGTCGTCGAAGCCGTTCCCCGGCCCAAGTTCGAGGCCTGGATCAAGGCGCAGGGCGGCACTGTCGGTGCGCCCGCTGCCAAGGCGGCCTCCGCCGATACCCCTGCCGTTTCCGGTGCCGCTTCCGCCACTGCCAAGCCCGGCGCCTGATTCCATCTCCGATTTTCGAAGGTCGCATTTCCATGGCCAGCATTCCAGCAGACCACGAAGGTTTCGATGCGCATCACGATGAAGCGCACGACCACAAGCCGAGTTTTTTTGCGCGGTGGTTCATGTCCACCAATCACAAGGACATCGGCACACTCTACTTGTTGTTCGCAATTTTCGCCGGCGTTATCGGCGGTGCGGTTTCGGGGATCATGCGTGCCGAACTGATGCATCCCGGCATTCAGTACCTCGGCGCAGTCGCCTCGTTTCTGGGCGAAAAGAACCCCAGCTTTGACCAGCAGCTTCACTTGTGGAACGTGCTGATCACCGCGCACGGGCTGATCATGGTGTTCTTCATGGTCATGCCGGCGATGATCGGCGGCTTTGGCAACTGGTTCGTGCCGATCATGATCGGTGCGCCCGACATGGCCTTTCCGCGCATGAACAACATCTCGTTCTGGCTGACTTTTGCCGGGTTCTGCTCGCTGATGTTGTCGGCCTTCGTGCCGGGCGGGGTGGGCAATGGCGCGGGCACCGGCTGGACGGTCTATGCCCCGCTGTCGACTTCGGGTTCGCCCGGGCCGGCGGTCGATTTCGCGATCTTTTCGCTGCACCTTGCGGGCGCCGGATCGATCCTCGGCGCGATCAATTTCATCACCACCATTTTCAACATGCGTGCGCCGGGCATGACCTTGCACAAGATGCCGTTGTTCGTGTGGTCGGTGCTGGTCACCGCGTTCCTGCTGCTGCTCTCGCTGCCGGTGCTGGCGGCGGCGATCACCATGCTGCTGACCGATCGCAATTTCGGCACGACGTTCTTTGATCCGGCGGGCGGCGGCGATCCGGTGCTCTATCAGCACTTGTTCTGGTTCTTCGGTCACCCCGAAGTCTACATCATGATCCTGCCCGGTTTCGGGATCATCAGCCAGATCATCTCGACTTTCTCGAAAAAGCCGGTGTTCGGCTATCTCGGCATGGCCTACGCCATGATCGCGATCGGGGTCGTGGGCTTCATCGTCTGGGCCCACCACATGTACACCACCGGGCTCGACGTCGACACGAAGATGTATTTCACCGCCGCGACGATGGTCATTGCGGTGCCGACCGGCATCAAGATCTTTTCGTGGATCGCGACGATGTGGGGCGGTTCGCTCGAGTTCAAATCGCCGATGGTCTGGGCGATCGGCTTCATTTTCCTGTTCACCGTCGGCGGTGTGACCGGCGTGGTGCTGTCGAATGGCGGCATCGACGACAATCTTCAGGACACTTATTACGTCGTGGCGCATTTCCACTACGTGCTGTCGCTGGGCGCGGTCACCTCGCTGTTTGCCGGGTTCTTTTACTGGTTCCCCAAAATGAGCGGCCGCTGGCACAGCGAATTCCTGGCGCACCTGCAATTCTGGGTGTTCTTCGTCGGGGTGAACCTGATCTTCTTTCCGATGCATTTCCTTGGCACACAGGGCATGCCGCGCCGCTATCCGGACTATGCTCCGGCGTTCGAACATTGGAACGAAGTGGCGACCAACGGCTATATGATCATGTCGGTTTCCATGATGATCTTTTTCATCAACATGGCCTATGCCTTCACCCTCGGGCGTAAGGCCGAAGGCAATTACTGGGGTGAAGGGGCAACGACGCTGGAATGGACGCTGTCCTCGCCGCCGCCGTTCCACCAGTTCGAAACGCTGCCGGTGATCGATACCGCCGCAGCCCATTGATCGAGCCGCAGCTCCGATCGTGAAAACCAGGACACCCCGGCCCGCAAGGTCGGGGTGTTTTGCGTTCGGGCCTCTTTGCGTCGGGCACAAGGCCTGTTAAACGATCGCTTAAATCAAGGCGAGGGAGACTCGGATGCCGGAATTTCGGCGAATCGATTGCGGCAAAGCGACCTTGCGCGTCGCGCTCGAAGGAACCGGGCCGCTGGTGATCATGGTCCACGGCTTTCCCGAAAGCTGGTATTCCTGGCGTCACCAGATCGGGCCGGTGGCCGCGGCGGGCTATCAGGTCGCGGCCATCGATGTGCGCGGCTATGGCGGGTCGGACAAGCCCGAGGCCGTTTCGGCCTATGCGATGGAACACCTCGTGGGCGATCTGGTGGGGCTCAAGCAGGCGCTGTCGGGCGAGGCCCCTGCGATTCTGGTGGGGCACGACTGGGGGGCGCCGATCGTGTGGAATTCGGCCTTTGTCCGGCCCGATCAGTTTCGCGCCGTGGCGGGTCTGTCGGTGCCCTTTGCCGGTGCGCCAAGCCGCCCGTTTACCGAAGTGTTTCGCGAAAAGTTCACCGCGCAGGGCCTGTTCTTCTATCAGGAATATTTCCAGAAGCCCGGTCGCGCCGAGGCCGAGCTGGAACCCGATCTGCGCCGGTTTCTCACGCTTTTCCTCTGTTCGATTTCGGGCGAGGCGCCGAGCGATGCCTGGCCGGTCAAGCCGGTCGATGCGTTGCTGCTCGACGGTCTGAAAGCGCCGACGACTTTGCCGCCTTGGCTGACCGAGGCCGATCTCGATTTCTACGTCGGTGAATTTGCCGCATCGGGGCTGCGCGGCCCGCTCAACCGCTATCGCAATCACGAGGCGGACTTTGCCTGGCTGTCACCGCTGGCGGGGCGCACGCTCGATCAACCGGCGCTCTATATCGGCGGGACGCGCGATCCGGCCAGCACGCTGTTTGGCCAAGTCGCCGATCCGGTGGCGATGATGCGCCGCTTTGCGCCCCATGTCGAAGGCCACATGCTCGAAGGATGTGGCCACTGGACGCAGCAGGAGCGCCCGGAAGCTGTCAACCGCCTGTTGCTCGATTGGCTTGCGCGGCTCGACTGATGGGGATCGGCGCAATCAGAGCCAGCTTGCCAGCCAGTCGGCAAGCGCTTGCGGCGACATGCTGCGCGCGTCGGCCAGCGCCGTGACATGGCCTTTGTCGATAAGCCGATTGTCGTGCGGGTCGATGACCAGCAAGGCAGGCACGCCGTCGAGCCGCCGAGTGATGCCATAACGCGCGGGGATCTGGAGATTTTTATCAAACCGGCCAATATCGACCATGACCAGTTCGTAATGCTCTTCGACAAAGGCCTTGAGCCTGGGGTTTTCGAGCGTTCCGGCCAGAATGCGGCAATCGGGGCACCAGTTGCCGCCAAGATCGACCAGCAGCAGCTTGTGCCGCGCGATCGCGCGCTGGCGCGCCTCGGTCACCGCGCGGTCGGCATCGACCGCGGTGTTGTAGGGCAACGGCAATGGCTGCGCGAGCTGATCGAAGCTGGTGATGTCAAGATGCGGGGCATGGACTGCGGCCATGGCCGGCGCAGCGGCCAGCGCCGATGCAAGAAGCGCGATCCGGCAAAGTGAGCGGGCAGGCGGGCGCATCAATAATACTCCATCAATCCAGTAGAGATGTCGATCGAGCTTTACCCGGATTTTCGCATTTATCCAGTCCCCGATGACCCGTCGCTTTCGCTTTCCCTGTGCGACAGGCACCTTTATAGCTTCAGGTACAATGACAATCGCCCCAGCTCAAACCAGCTTCACCCCGCTTGACGCCGACTGGCGTGATTTCTTTGCCCTGACCAAGCCCAGGGTGATGACTCTGGTCATTTTTACCGGGCTGTGCGGCTTGCTCGCCGCGCCGGGGCATCTCGACCCTGTGCTGGCATTTACCGCGATCTTGTGCATCGCGGTCGGCGCCGGCGGCGCGGCGGCGCTCAACCAGTGGTGGGAAGCCGACATCGATGCGGGCATGAAACGCACGCGTCATCGCCCGCTGCCCGCCGGAAAGATGGAGCGGACTTCGGCGCGCGATTTCGGCTTTGCCCTGTCGGGCGGCGCGGTCATGGTCATGGGGCTGGCGATCGGCTGGCTCGCTGCGGCGATTCTGGCGCTGTCGATCTTTTATTACGCGTGGATCTATACCGTCTGGCTGAAACCGCGCACGCCGCAGAACATCGTGATCGGCGGCGGCGCCGGGGCCTTTCCGCCGATGATCGGCTGGATCGCGGTGACCGGGCATATCACGCTGATGCCGGTGCTGCTGTTCCTGATCATCTTCATGTGGACGCCGCCGCACTTTTGGGCGCTCGCGCTGTTCGTGCAGACCGATTATGCCAAAGTCGGTATCCCGATGATGCCGGTTGTCGCCGGAGAGCGCGCCACCCGGCATCAGATTCTGGGGTATGCCGCGCTGCTTTTGCCGCTGACGCTGGTGCCTTGGTGGCTGGGGTTTGCGGGCGAGGTCTATGGCTTGTCGGCGCTCGCGCTGGGGCTCATGTTCCTTGCGCTGTCGGCGTGGGTGGGGCTGCGCCGGTCGTCCGGGGCGGGCGACACGATGAAGCCGGAAAAGCGCCTGTTTGCCTATTCGATTCTCTATCTTTTCGTTCTTTTTGCCATGCTGGTGGTTGACCGGGTTGTGGCCAGCTATGGAGCCTGACGCATGACGGATTTCCGATCGCAGCCGCTTTCGCCTGCCGAACTGGCGGCATTTCGCGCGCGCCAGAAATCGCGTTCGCGCGCGCTGGCTGTGGTCCTGCTCGCGCTGGTCGTGCTGTTCTTTGCGATCACCATCGTCAAGATCAGGAACCAATCGGCCATGCGTGCGGCTGCATCGCACCCGGCGGCTTCCGCATCACCTTTGGCAGAGGGGAAATGACCAAGGCGCCGCGTCCGGGCGGTCGGTTCACCGCCAACCAGAAAGTCGGGTTGCTGGCGGCGGCGATGGGCCTGACCATGCTCGGCCTCGGCTATGCGGCGGTTCCGTTCTATCGCCTGTTTTGCCAGGCGACCGGGTTCAACGGCACGACGCAGCGCGCGACGGTCGCGCAGGCGGCCGCAATCCGCGCCACCGGACGACCGATCACCATCCGCTTTGACGCCAATGTCGCGCCGGGGATGAAATGGATCTTTCGCCCGGAGCAAGTGACGCAGGACGGGCGTGTGGGCGAGCGCAAGATGGCGTATTTCTATGCCAGGAACATGAGCGATCACGCCATCGTCGGTCGTGCGGTATACAATGTCACGCCCGAACAGACCGGCGCCTATTTTCACAAGATCCAGTGCTTCTGCTTTAGCAATCAACGGCTTGAGGCCGGGCAGGAAGTGCGCATGCCGGTGATCTATTACGTCGATCCCGCCATGCTGAAGGACGAGGACGCCAGCGACGTCCAGGAAATCACGCTGTCCTATACGTTCATGCCCGCCGCCGGCGGCTGAAAGGGTTTCCTTGCGATCATAACGGCACTTGTCCGCCGGTTCTTGAATCGCTAGACATCTGATGAAATCGGACAGGGGTCTGTTCCCCATGTCCGCAAAACAAGATCTGCTAGACAGAATTCTGGGGGAATAGGACGATCATGGCCGGCGCCAAGAACCACGATTATCACATCCTGCCGCCCGACATCTGGCCATTTGCCGGCGCGATGTCCGCGCTGACGATGACCAGCGGGCTGGTGTTGTTCATGCACAAGACGCCCGGCGGCGTCAGCGTTGCGCTGGCGGGCCTGTTTGGCGTGGCGCTCACCATGTTCTCGTGGTGGGGCAAAGTGATCAAGGAAGCGCACGAGGGGCATCACACCCCGGTCGTGCAGTTGCATCAACGGTATGGGATGATCCTGTTCATCGCTTCCGAAGTGATGTTCTTTGTCGGCTGGTTCTGGGCCTTTTTCGACTTTTCGCTGTTTCCGTCGAAGATCGCGGTCGACGTGATCGGCGGGCAATGGCCGCCCAAGGCGATCACTGCGGTGATGAACGCCTTTGACCTGCCGCTGCTCAACACGCTGATCCTGCTGTGTTCGGGTACGACGCTGACCTGGGCGCACCATGCGCTGATTCACGGCAACCGCACCGATCTCAAGCGTGGGCTGTGGGCGACGATCCTGCTGGGCATGATGTTCAGTTCGATTCAGGCCTATGAATATGCCCATGCGCCGTTTGCCTTTGGCAAAAACACGTATGGCTCGGCGTTTTACATGGCGACCGGGTTTCACGGGTTCCACGTCATTGTCGGCACGATCTTTCTGATCGTCTGTCTGGTCCGCGCCTATCGCAACGATTTCACGCCGCGCCAGCATTTCGGTCTGGAAGCGGCGGCCTGGTATTGGCACTTTGTCGACGTCGTCTGGCTGTTCCTGTTCGTGACGATCTACGTCTGGGGCAACTGGGGCGCGGCGATCGAATGATCCGCAATTGCGAGTGACCCAAATCCCGGTGATTCCGGTCACGGGTGTTTCCGGTCACGATGGCGAAAGCATGCAGATGATCCCTGGAGGCGATTTCTCCTCCGCGAAGGGGCAGCCCGGTCTGGTTCGGGCTGCCCTTTTCGCTTTGTGCCCGCGTTGCGGCGCGCCGCGTCGGGGTTTGCAGCCTTGCGCGGGGTGCGGGCTCGATTTTGCCGCCGAGGCGCCATCGGGGCGCGGGCTCTATCTCGTCGTCCTGCCGCTGGTCGTGGTGCTGGTTCTGGCCGCGTTGAAGCTCGATGATGCCTGTCGCCCGCCGCTGTGGGTCCATGCGCTGATCTGGCCGCCGGTGGTTGCGGCGGTGATCGTGGGTGCGCTGCGGCTGGTTCAGGTCTCGCATTGGCGGGCGGTTGCGCCTTTGCAGATCGGGGGCGGGGCGCGGGCTGGTGGAGGGGAAACGCCTTCCTCCGCCACCGTTGTCGCGCCATCCGGCCAAACCCCTCCACCACCCTTCGGGCGGTCCCCCTCCCCGAAACGGGGAGGAGAAGCATAGTGCGTCGTCCTCCGCTGATCGCGACTCTGGTCGTGCTGCTTGCCGTGGGCATGATGATCGCGCTGGGCATGTGGCAATTGCAGCGCCGCGCCTGGAAGGAAGCCTTGCTGACGCGCTTTGCCGCCGCCGAACAGATCGCCGCGCCGCTGGTGGTGACCGGGGCGGACCTGCCGCATGACGCCGCCTATCGCCATGTCGTGTGGGCTTGCCCCGAAACCGGCGCGGACCAGGTCGTTGCCGGGCGCAATGCCGAAGGCCGCTCGGGCTGGGCGCATGTCGTGCTGTGCATCCATCGTTCGGGCGCCGACGCGACCATGGTGCCGGTGGTGCTCGGCTGGTCATTTGGCCTGGCGCCGGTGCGATGGGCCGGCGGCGCGCTGGCCGGAGTCGCCGTGCCCGGTCCGAAGGCGGGGGTGGTCCTGCCGCCTGGGTCTGCGGGGCCGCGAAAGGCCGATTGGCACATCGTCGCCGAGCCGCCGCTGGCCGGGCTGGTTGCCAATGCCCGGCCCGATCCGCGCGATATACCCAACAACCATTGGTCTTATGCCATCCAGTGGTTTGCTTTCGCCGCGACCGCGCTGATCATCTACATCTTGGCGCTGCGTCGGCGTTGACCCCTTTCCCGCCGACCTCTGCCTGGTTGCCATCCGGGCTCATGACGGCTAGTCGCCCCGCGACCACATGGGGTTTGTCATGAAGTATGTCAGCACACGCGGGCTTGCGCCCGCGCTCGATTTCGAAGGGGTGACTCTGGCGGGCCTCGCCAGCGACGGCGGGCTTTATGTCCCCGAAGCCTGGCCGCGCTTTTCACCGGACGAAATCGCCGCGCTCGCCGGGCTGCCTTATGCCGAGCTGGCGCAGCGGGTGATGCAGCCGTTTGTCGGCGACAGCCTGACGCCGGAACGGCTGCTCGAGCTGACGACAAAGGCCTATGGCCGGTTTGCCCATGCCGCCGTCACGCCGCTTCGCCAGTTTGACGAACGTCACTGGCTGCTCGAACTGTTTCACGGCCCGACGCTGGCGTTCAAGGATGTCGCGCTGCAATTGCTCGGCCTGCTGTTCGAGGAATTCCTGGGCCGTCGCGACGATCATCTGACGATTGTCGGGGCGACATCGGGCGATACCGGCTCGGCGGCGATCGACGCGGTCGCGGGCCGGGCCAAAGTCGACATCTTCATGCTGCATCCCCATGGCCGGGTCAGCGATGTGCAGCGGCGCCAGATGACCAGCGTGCTCGCGCCCAATGTCTACAACATCGCTATCGACGGCAGCTTTGACGACGCGCAGGCGACCGTGAAGCGGATGTTCAACGACACCGAAGTTACCGCCCATTTCGGCATTGCGGCAGTCAATTCGATCAACTGGGCGCGCCTGATGGCGCAAGTGGTCTATTATTTCGCCGCCGCGCTGCAGCTTGGTGCGCCGCACCGCAAAGTTGCCTTTGCGGTCCCGACGGGCAATTTCGGCGATGTCTTTGCCGGCTATGTCGCGGCGCAGATGGGCCTGCCGATCGAGCGGCTGATCGTTGCGACCAATATCAACGACATCCTCCATCGTGCGCTGTCGACCGGCGACTATTCCGCCGGGTCCGTCACGCCGACCGCCGCGCCTTCGATGGACATTCAGGTCTCGTCGAATTTCGAACGCCTGCTGTTCGATGCCGCCGGGCGCGACGGCGCGCTGATCGCGCAGCAGATGAAGACGTTTGATGCGACCAAAGTGCTGCACCTGACCAATGCGCAGCGCGCGGCGGCGGCGGGCCTGTTTACCAGCGCGCGCGCCGATGCCGACCAGATGATCGCGGCGCAGCGCTGGGCCTATGAAGCATGCGGCGAAGTGATCGATCCGCATACCGCGATCGGGCTTCACGCTGCGCGCGCGGCGCAGGGCTTGCCCGCCGATGTCCCGGTCGTCACGCTGGCGACGGCGCATCCGGCCAAGTTTGGCGACGCGGTGGAAAGCGCGATCGGTGTGCGCCCGGCCTTGCCTGCGCGAGTGGGCGACTTGTTCGACCGCGAAGAACGCTACGATCGTCTGGCGGGCACGTATGACGCGGTGAAGGACTATGTCACCGCGCGCGCAACGCCGCGTCACGGCTGATGGCCCAGCTCGTTCTTTCGCCCCGGCTGATGATCGGCGAAGGCTGGGACGACTTTGCGCTGATCGATTCGGGCCACGGGCGAAAGCTTGAAGCCTATGGCCCCTATCGCTTCATCCGCCCCGAGCCGCAGGCGCTGTGGAGCCCGCGTCAGGCCGATTGGGCAGCGGACGGCGAATTCATTCCGGGGTCCGACGAGGACGGCGGCGGGCGCTGGCATTTCGACCGGCCCGTCCCGCGCGACGGCTGGCCGCTGGCGCGCGGCGATGTGCGCTTTACCGCCAGTTGCACGCCGTTTCGCCATCTCGGGTTTTTCCCCGACATGGCCCCGGTGTGGGACTGGATGGGCACCCGGCTGGCGGGCTCCACAGAGGCATCGACGCTCAATCTGTTTGGCTATACCGGGGTCGGCACGCTGTCCTTGTCGCAGTTTGGCCCGGTGACCCATCTCGACGCCTCGAAGAAATCGGTGGCGCAGGCGCGGGCCAATGCCGCGCTGTCGGGGATGGAATCGCGGCCCATTCGCTGGATCGTCGATGACGCGGTGAAATTTGCCGCACGCGAAGTGCGGCGCGGTCGGCGTTATGACGGGATCATTCTCGATCCGCCCAAATTCGGACGCGGACCCGAAGGCGAAGTCTGGCGGCTCGAAGAAGGTCTGCCGGGGCTGATCGGCGAATGCGCGCGGCTGCTCGATGTGCAAAGCCGGTTTCTGTTCCTGACGGTCTATGCGGTGCGCATGTCTTCGCTGGCGCTGGCCGGTCTGCTCGATGAAGCGTTGCGGCACTTGCCCGGCACGATCGAACATGGTGATCTCGCGCTGGCCGAAACCGGCGAGGGCGGGCGCGTCTTGCCCACGGCAATTTTCGCACGCTGGGCCATGAATTGAATGGCCGGGGATTGAACAGGTCGACGATAAGAGGAGGTAATGATGGGCGGAATCGCGGTTTTGCGTGCGTCGGAAGCTGGACAAGCTGCACCCCCGGTGTCAAAGGCCCGCGCCGTGTCAGACAGCCTTATCCTTGAAGTCGCCAATATCGAGACCGACGTGCTCACCGGGGTTTACTCGGAAGAGACCGGTCGTCCGCAACCCTTGCGCATTTCGATCGCCGTCGCGCTCGCGCCCGAGCCGCAGTTTGCGCCCGATACGCCGCTTTCGGCCAGCAAGAACTACATGGATCTGAAATTCGCGGCGACGCGTGGCTTGCCGCAGGGGGTCCATTTCACGCTGATCGAATCGATCGGCGATCACATCGCCGAAACGCTGTTCCTGCAAGACGCGCGGGTCCAGCAGGTCACCGTCAAGATCGTCAAGCTGGCGATCAGCGAGGCGGGCGAAGAAATCGGCATGACGCTGACCCGGCACCGGCGGGGATGACCTCCGTCGATCGGCCGCTCGCGGTGATTACCGGCGGGTGGCGCCGGATCGGTGCGGCGATTGCCGAACGGCTGGCGGGCGCGGGGTACGACCTTGCGCTCCATGCGCACGATCCGAAAAGCTTTGATGCGGCATTCGTCGCCCGGCTTGGCGCATTGGGGGCGACGGTCCATCCGCTGGCGGCCGATCTGTCGGATCTTGCGGCGGTCGAAGCGCTGATCCCGGCGGCGATCGCGGCGGCTGCCCGCGTGCCGGTGCTGCTGGTCAATTGCGCGTCGCTGTTTCACGATGACAACGCGGGCACGTTCGATGGCGCTACGCTCGAAGCGCATTTCCGCGTCAATTGCCATGCCCCGCTGATCCTGACGCGCGCGCTGGCCGCAGCCCTGGCGCAGAGCAACGGCGAAGGCGCGGTGGTGCAGATCATCGATCAGCGGGTCAGAAACCCGGTGCCCGACCAGATCAGCTATACCCTGTCGAAACAGGCGCTTCATGCCTCGGTGCGGACGATGGCGCGGGCGCTGGCGCCGCGCGTGCGGGTCAATGCGGTGGCGCCGGGGCTGACTTTGCCGACCGATGACTATGACCCGGCGCAGTGGGAGCGGCTGGGCCGGCTGATGCCGCTCGATCGGCTGTCGCGACCCGAAGACATTGCCGATGCCGTGCTGCATCTGGCCACTGCGCGCGCGACCACCGGCGAAACGCTGTTCGTCGACGGCGGGGCCAATCTGGAATCGTATCCGCGCGACTTTCTATATCTGGCGCGTTGATTATATCAGGTCGCATGAACGCGTCGGCGCCTTCCGGCCCTCCGGGCCCGCTGATCGATCGCTTTGCGCGGTCGATCACCTATTTGCGCCTGTCGCTGACCGACCGTTGTGACTTGCGATGCGCCTATTGCATGCCCGAACGCATGCAGTTCCTGCCCCGCGCGGACGTGCTGACGCTCGAAGAGATCTATCTCGCCGCGCGCGCGTTCATGGCGCGCGGCGTGCGCAAGATCCGCCTGACCGGCGGCGAGCCGCTGGTGCGGCGCGACATGATCGACCTCGTGCGCGCGCTGGGCCGCCATATCGGCGATGATCTCGACGAGCTGACGCTGACGACCAATGGTACGCGGCTGGCCGAATTTGCGGGCGATCTGGCCGATGCCGGGGTGCGCCGCATCAATGTCTCGCTCGACACGCGCGATCCGGAGCGGTTTGCCGCGCTCGCCCGGCGCGACATGCTGGGCGCTGTGCTGGCGGGAATCGCGGCTGCGCGCGAGGCGGGGCTGGCGGTCAAGATCAACACCGTCGCGCTCAAGGGCATAAACGAGCACGAAATCGCCGACCTTGTCGCCTGGGCGCATGGCGAAGGCCACGCGATCACGCTGATCGAGGTCATGCCGCTGGGCGAGGTCGAAGGCGACCGTTTCGATCATTATCTGCCGCTCGACGCCGTGCGCCATGCGCTCGAACAGCGCTGGACCCTGGTGCCCAGTGCGGCACGCAGCGGCGGTCCGGCGCGCTATGTCGATGTTGTCGAAACCGGCGGGCGGCTGGGCTTTATCACGCCGCTGACGGGCAATTTCTGCGAAGGGTGCAATCGCGTGCGGCTGACCGCAACGGGGCAGTTGTTCATGTGTCTGGGCGGTGAAGGGCAGGTCGATCTGCGCGCGGCGCTGCGCGGTGACGATCGCGAAGCGGCGCTTAACGAAGCCTTTGCCCGCGCCATGGGCGAAAAGCAGGAACGACATGATTTCGCGATTTCGGGGCCGGGCGGGCGGCCCACGCTGGCGCGGCACATGTCGGTCACGGGCGGATAGAGGCGGCGATGGATCGTGGTGCGCGGCTGGTATTCCTTGGCCGACTCGAAGATCTGGCCGGCATGGCCGAACTGGCAGTGCCGACCGGCCCGCTGGAGCAAGTGCTTGCCGGGCTTGACCGCGAACTGGCCGTGGCGCTGCTCGATGATCGCGTAAGGCTTGCGCTCAATGGGCGGCTGTTGGCGGAAAGCGGCGGAATCATGCTTGGCGCAGGCGACGAACTGGCGTTTCTGCCGCCGGTCAGCGGTGGCTGAGATGGTCCTCGATGTCCGGCTTGTGCCTGGCGCGTTTGATCCGGCGGGCGAACTCGCGGCCTTTACCGCGCGCGTTCCGGCAGCGGGCGGCGTGGTCAGCTTTCTGGGCAAAGTTCGCGCCGATAGCGGGGTCGAAGCGCTTGAGATCCGCCATTACGAGCCGATGACGTTGCCCGGATTCGCGGCGTTGGCGCAGACCGCCGCGCGGCGCTGGGCGCTGGAGGGCTTGCTCTTGCTGCACCGTGTCGGCGAAATGGGCCCCGATGCGCCGATCGTTCTGGTTGCCGCCGCCGCGCGCCATCGCCGCGACGCCTTTGCCGCGACCGATTTCGTGATGGACCACCTCAAGAGCGAATCGTGGCTGTGGAAGCGCGAACGCACCGCGCAAGGCTGGCGCTGGATCGAACCGCGCGCGCAGGATCATTCTGACCGCGCGCGCTGGAGCTAATTTTCTGTAGCGCGTTGGAGCGCGGCGATTCGCGCGTCTTCATCGGCGAGCATGGCGGCGACATCGCTGTCGGCGCGCGCAATCACCGCATACGTCGCAGCGCCCCGCGTATCGCCGCTTTGGGCTGCGGAGACGGCGGTGCCGACCATCAGCGCGTCGAGATCGGCCAGCGGCAAGGCGGTATCGCTGCGTGCCGAATCGAGCGCGGCCATGGCCGTGGTCGCCGCTGCCCAGGCTTCGCTGCCGACGCCGGTGCCTCGTGCGGCCTTGCCCAGATGGTCGGCTTCCTGCGCGCGATGGGCAAATTCCTGCGCCGCGCGCGCCGCATCGGCGCGGAGCGACTCGACGTGGCCGACGGTTGCCGAATCGGGTGAGGCGGGGGTTTGCGGCGTGATCGGCGCGGTCGCGGCGGCTTCCTCGATAAACGCCCGCTCTGCCGGGCGTTGCGCCAGCGACGGGTATGTGGTCGCGCCGCCGCAGCCGGCCAGCATGAATGCGAGCATAAGGGCGGATCGGGTGAAGGGGGCTGATGACACCTTGGGCATGGGCGTGCCATAGCATGACGCGCCGCGACTGCCAGTGGCGATCCAGCGGCGATGCATGTCGGCTGATCGTGAATCGTTGACAGCTTCGCGGCATTCGATTATCGGCGCCCCTCTTTCCGGAGCTTCGCAATTTCGCGGGGTTCCGCTCAATTGCCCGCTGTCCACGATTCGCCGCTGCCTTTGGGTGCCGGATGATCGGGGTGCTTGGTGGGTCAGGCATTTGAAACGGATAGCAGGAACCATGTTCGCAATCGTGCGCACGGGCGGCAAACAGTATCGGGTCGCCGCCGGAGACAAGATCGCCGTCGAAAAGCTGGCTGGTGAAGCCGGTGAAACGATCACCCTCGGCGATATCCTTCTCGCTGGTGTAGACGGCGCGTTGGCGGACCCCGCCAAAGTGACGGTCTCGGCCGAAATCATCGCTCAGGCGAAGTCGGAAAAGGTCGTGGTGTTCAAGAAGCGCCGCCGCCATAACTACCGTCGCAAGAACGGCCATCGCCAGCAGCTTACCCTGCTGCGCATCCTGTCCGTCGCCTGATCCGACCAGTTCGAGGAGTAACCAACCATGGCACACAAGAAAGCAGGCGGTTCGTCGCGCAACGGTCGCGACTCGCAATCGAAGCGCCTTGGCGTGAAGAAGTTCGGCGGCCAGGACGTGATCGGTGGCAACATCATCATTCGCCAGCGCGGAACCCGCGTCTATCCGGGCGTGAATGTCGGTCTCGGCAAGGATCACACCCTGTTTGCGCTCGCGGAAGGTCGCGTGCGTTTTCATTCGGGCAAGCTCGGCCGCAAATATGTGTCGGTCGACAAGATGGCCGAAGCCGCAGAATAAGCGGATGGTCTTGCCAAAGGGCCATCCTGACGGGGTGGCCCTGCCGGTCTTGCTGATGCAGATCGGCTGAACGAGGGAGAGGGCCCCGCCCGTCTCCCTCTTTTCGTATCTCCCTCATCCTCCATGCACCAATGCATCCGTTTTGCGGCGCTGTTTGCCGCAAATCGGATGCATCCCGTGCTTGTCGAAATAGTCTTGTCACCGCAGGCGATTATTGGCGCGTCGAGAGCGATCCGAATTCAACGGGACGTTCCGACGGGAAAGCGTGATCGCCTGTTTGGGAATGGCGGGGCGGATGAAGGAGAACGCACGTGTTCATTCGCAGCGAACGGCTGTTTTTGCGGCCTGCCTGGCCCGAAGATCGGGCCGAGCTTCACGATTTGACTCATGACGAGGCGATCGCGCATGACTGGACTGTCATGCCGCAGGGTCTGCGCCATCCCCGTTTCGTGATTACGCGACCCGATCTGCACGGCGCCGAAGGCGGTGCGCCGATGATCGGCACGGTCGGCTTTACCAATTGCGATGGGGCCGATTGCGAAGGGCCCGATTCCCAAGGGCCCGATTCCCAAGGGCCCGATTCCCAAGGGCCCGATTCCCAAGGGGACGCCGAGCTGGGCATCTGGATCGCGTCCGGGCATCGAAGCCGAGGCTATGCCACCGAAGCGGCGCGCGCCGCGCTCACGCTGGCGCGCACGCTTGGCCATTGCCGCGTCCTCGCCAGCCAGTTCGTCGACAGCCCGGCAAGCGCCCGGGTCTTGTCGAGGCTCGGGTTCATTCCGGCAGGCCCGTCGCGTCTGCGCCATAGCGCGGCGCAGGGACGGTTTGGCATGGTCGTGCCCCACGCACTGGTCTTGTGCCCCCCGGTGAGCGGCCCGGCAGACCCTGCCGATCCGGCCATGCTCAGGCGCGCGGCCTGATCGTTCGCAGCTTTCTTGCCATTCTTGCGGCGCGGCCCTAGGGCAGAAGCGGTCGGTGGGCCGTTTCTGCTCGCCGCGCCATGGGGTCATACCAAGGGTCGAATGGCAACACGACGACGTCTCAGTCCGGAAGAAAGCCGTATCGCTGCGCTCGAAGCAGCGCGCCTGTTGCTGATCGAGGCCGGGCCGCAGGCTGTCACGCTGAAAGCCGTGGCGGCGATGATCGGGCGCACCCATGCCAATCTGTTGCATCATTTCGGCTCGGCGGCGGGGTTGCAGGGCGATCTCGCGCGCTATCTGACAGGCATGATCTGCGCCAAGATCCGCGAGGCGGTGCTGGCCCATCGTTCGGGAATCGGCACGCCGCGCGATGTCGTCGATCTGACGTTCGATGCCTTTGACCGCGAAGGTGCGGGCGCGCTGGCGTCATGGATGCTGGTGACCGGCAACAAGGACGCGCTCGATCCGATTGTTGAGACGATTCACGATCTCGTGGTCGAACTGGATGAATTCGGCGGGGAAAAGCGCCGCGACAATACGCTGGCGCTGACTCTCATGGCGCTGGGCGATGCCTTGCTCGGCGGTCCGCTGAGCCTGGCGCTCGAATTGCCGCGCACGGCCGCGCGCGATCGCGCCGAACGCATGCTGCGCGAAGAACTCGAAGGGAACGGCTGCGGTTCAGCTTAGCTGCATCCAGCCGGGCGCTTCGACAATATCTTCGACACGCCGATGATCGACGGCGAGGCCCAGCGCGGGATAGGCAGCGCGCTGACGGTCCGGGCGTGATTGCGCGATCGGCACGACCACCAGCCGCCGATTGACCTTTTGCCGCCAATTCATTCGCGCGGTGTTTTCCTGCCCGACATAGCAGCCCTTGATAAAGCTGACGCCGTGAAGATCGGCGGCATTGGCTTCGAGCCAGAGCGTGGCATCGCTGCCCAGTTCGGCCTGTCCCTCGGTCACCCCAAGCGCAAGCCGATGGGCGAGCCAGGCCTCGTCCGCCGCGCGATCGTCGTGGCCTTTCGGGGCAATCCAGCGCCAGCCAAGCTCCGCCAGGCGCGGGTCGGGCACTGCGCCTGCGGGCAGATCGCCGCCGTCGGCCTGCCAGAACACGCCGAGCGTATCATCGCGCGCAATGGCGATGCGGCGACGCAGGCGATAGAGCGTCAATCGCTTCGCCAAGGCATCGACCACGGCTGCCTCGCAATCGAGCAACAGCGCATCGCCGTCGCGCCAGACCAGAAAATCGAACAAGGCCTTGCCCTGCGCGGTCAGCAGACCGGCCCAGACCGGCAAGGCGCCGGTGACATCGTTGGTGACCAGACCTTGCAGGAAGGCGGCGACATCCTCGCCCGGATCGAGCGGCGACAGGCGCACGATGGCGCGCGAATCGAGGCGGGGGGCATGATCGTGACAGGGCATGGGTGACAGATAGGGGGCGAGCTGCTTATGGGAAAGGCCATGACTACGACTCTCACCCTTCGCCGCCCCGATGACTGGCATGTGCATTTGCGCGATGGCGCGATTTTGCAAGGCGTCGTGCCGCATACCGCGCGCCAGTTTGCCCGCGCCATCGTCATGCCCAATCTCAATCCGCCGATGACCGATGCGGCCGGGGTCTCGGCCTATCGCGCGCGAATCATGGCGGCGCTTGATCAGGGTGCGTCCAATCCGGCGTTTACCCCGCTGATGACGTTGTACCTGACCGATGCGACCGACCCCGACGAGGTGGCGCGGGGCTACGCGGACGGCGTGTTCGTTGCGGCCAAGCTCTATCCTGCCCATGCCACCACCGGATCGGCGCATGGGGTGACCGATATTGCGCGGATCTATCCGGTGCTCGAACGCATGGCGGCGATCGGCATGCCGTTGCTGGTCCATGGCGAAGTGACCGATTCGCATGTCGACATCTTTGACCGCGAGGCGGTGTTCATCGACCGCACGATGACCCGGTTGATTGCCGACTTGCCCGAGCTTCGCGTGGTGTTCGAACATATCACCACGGCCGAGGCGGCGGCCTTTGTCGAAAATGCCGGGCCCAATGTTGCCGCGACGATCACCCCGCAGCACTTGCATATCAATCGCAATGCCATGCTCGTCGGCGGGATTCGTCCGCATGCCTATTGCCTGCCGGTGGCCAAGCGCGAACATCATCGGCTGGCGCTGCGCAAGCTGGCGACATCGGGCTTTTCGCGCGTGTTCCTCGGCACCGATACCGCGCCCCATGCCCGGCATCTCAAAGAAGCGGCCTGCGGCTGCGCGGGGATTTTCAACGCGCCGTTTGCGCTTGAAAGCTATGCCACGGTGTTCGACGAAGAAGGCGCTCTTGATCGGTTCGAAGCCTTTGCCTCGCTCAACGGCCCGGCGTTCTATCGCCTGCCGGTCAACGAGGGCACGGTAACGCTCGTGCGCGAGCCGGTGACCGTGCCCGACGCGATCGATTGCAACGGGACCATGATCGTGCCGTTCCATGCGGGCGAAACCCTGGGCTGGCGTTTGATTTAAGGGCGGCGCGCTCTCCAGGGGCGGCACCGGCCCGCTCCCCCACCCGACCTCCCGACGATGGTATCCTGTGGGAGGTCGGGTGGGGGAGCGGGCCGGTGCCGCCCCATCAAAGATAGCGCGTGCGCCGCCAGGTATCCCAGATAAACAGCGCGACCGCGATCCAGATCAGCACGAAGCAGGCCAGCCGCAGCGGATCGAGCGGTTCGCCGATGACGAACACGCCGATCAGAAACACGATCGTCGGCGCGGCAAACTGCATGAACCCCAGCATGGAAAGTGCAAGATTGCGCGCCGCAAACGCGAACAGTATCAGCGGAATGGCGGTTATCAGCCCGGATGAGGCAAGCAGCGCGCTCGTCAGCCCGCCTTGGGCCATGCTCGATCCGTGGGGGCCTTGGGCGACGATCCACGCCCAGACGGCGGCAACCGGAAACAGCAGCAGCGTTTCGACCGTCAGCCCGGTGATCGCGGTGACCGGAGTCGTTTTGCGCATCAGGCCATAGAGCGCAAAGCTTGCCGCCAGTTCGAGCGCGATGCCCAGCATCTGGATCGCCCCGGCCAGCAAAAGCGCGATGCCGACCCCGGCGATCACCACCGCGCTCCATTGCCGCCAGCTCAGCCGCTCGCCCAGGAACGCGGTGCCGATCAGGACATTGAGCAGCGGGTTGATGTAATAGCCAAGGCTCGTCGCCAGGACGTGGCCGTGGATCACCGCGTTGACATAGAGGATCCAGTTGGTGCCGATGAACAGCGCGCTGAGCACCAGCCGCAGGGCCAGATCGGGCCGGCGCAGCGTTGCGGCAAGATCGCCCCAGCCCCGGCTTGCCGTAACGAAGACGAGACAGACCGGCAGAGTGAACACCACCCGCCAGGCGACCAGTTCCAGCGGCGGCACATCGCGCAACGCGTGAAACAGCAGCGGCAGAAACCCCCACAGGACATAAGCCGTCAATCCCGCAGCAAAGGCGGCTCGCGCATGATGCGCGGGGCTGGCGGGGGAGGGGTGGTTCATGCGCGATGCTGTGGCAGGGGGAAAGGTCGGCAGGCAAGCCGGATAATTTCACCCGATCGGCAATTCTGACACGTTCATTCCAAATCCGTTCAGCTTTCAATGCTTAAACATGAACCATCGAGCGACCCCAGAGTGGAGCCGCTCGAACGAAGCAGGATGACGTGTCATGATGACCAGGTCGAAATCGTTCGTTGCCAAATTGCTTCTCGGCGCGGTGGCGCTGGCCGGTGTGGCCGCTGCCGTTCCGGCCTCGGCGCATTCTTATGAAGGTCGCGCCTACGAAGGGCGCTCCCATGAAGGGAGAGGCGATTGGGGCCGCGATCGCGGCTGGGCCTCGCGCGGCTATGGCCCGGCCTATTACGAAGGCTATCACCACGAATGGCGCCCGGCCCATGTCATGGTTCGCTACGATCACGAACGGCGCTGGTAAGGACAAACTTTGATGATCGTGCCGTCCTTGCTCACCGCGTGTTAACCGCGCAAGTGTGACAAGGGCGGCATGACCGTGCGTTGGATGTCTTTGGGAATAGTGCTGGCCTTGGCCGGATGCCACGCCGGCGATCCGCCTGCTGCGCCCGCCGCGCACGATCCGGTGATGAGCGCCGCGTTGCAGGCGCCCTTGCTGGTCGATCCCGATCTGTCACAGCACAATGCGCGCAATCTGGCGATTGTGCCGCCCGGGCCGGTTACCGCGCCGCATCCGGTCGCCAGCGAGGCTTTCCCGTAAACCGCGCCGCTCAGGCGTCCTTCAGCCCCACGCCGATGCCGGCCCGCGGTTGATCGAGTTCGGCCGAGGCAACCGGATAGGCGCACGAATCCGCCGCGTAGAACGCCGCCGGGCGATGATTGCCCGACAGCCCGACCCCGCCCAGCGGCGCACCGTTCGAATGCGCGTGAGTCGGTCGGTTCCAGTTGATCACTCCGGCGCGGACTTGCGCCCAGAACCGGTTGTATTCCTGCGGCCCGCCGCCGACCAGCGCGGCGCACAGGCCAAACCGCGTGGCATTGGCTTCGGCAATCGCCGCCTCGAAATCATCGACCACCACGACTTGCAACAGCGGGCCGAACAGTTCGACATCGGGCCGATCCTTCATCCGCGTCACATCGATGATGGCGGGGCTCAGGAACGGGTTTGCCTCGTCAAGCCGGACCAGATGCTTGATCGCACGTCCGCCGTTGGACAGCAGATAGACAAAGCTTTCGGTCAGGCCGTCGGCCGTGCGATTGTCGATCACCGGGCCCATGAACGGCGCGGGATCATCGAACGGCGCGCCGATGATCAGCCTGTCGGCCAACATGCGCACTTCATCGAGCAGCGCATCGGCCATCGAGGCCTTGACGATCAACCGCCGCGCCGCCGTGCAGCGCTGCCCGGCACCGGCAAAGGCCGATTGCACCACCAGCACCGCCGCATCGGTGATCTTGGGCGTATCCCACACCACGATCGGATTGTTGCCGCCCATTTCCAGCGCGACCAGTTTGCCCGGATTGGCCGCCAGGCGGCGGTTGATGGCAATGCCGACATGGGCCGAACCGGTAAACAGCACGCCGTCGACGCCATCGCTGGTCACCAGTTCCTGGCCTTGTTCGGCGCCGCCCGTCAGCATTTGCAGGACCGTTGCCGAAACGCCGGCGCGATGAAAGCATTGGACCAGCAGTTCGCCACTGGCCGGGCAACGCTCCGACGGCTTGAATATCACGGTGTTGCCCGCGATCAGCGCCGGGACGATGTGCCCCGCCGGGACCGAGGCCGGGCCGCTGGCCGGGGTGATCACCGCCATGACCCCGTGCGGCTTGTGACGCAGCGCCGCGCTTCCTTGCAGCGCGCTGTCGAGACGGCGTTGCGAGGTGCGTTCGGCGTAGCCGCGCACCGCGATTTCGACCCGGTTGATCACGTCATCGACTTCGCTGCGCGTTTCCCACAGCGGCCTGCCGGTTTCGCGGGCGATCAGAGTTGCCAGACTTTCCTGCACGCGGCGCACTTCGTTGGCAAAACGGCGGACCAGTTCGATGCGGTTGGAATGGGGCTGCGCTGCCCAGGCAGGCCAGGCCCGCCGCGCGCGCGCGACCGCGTCTTCGACATCGCCGATGCGGCCTTGCCACACTTGCGCGCCGGTTGCCGGTTCGTGGGAAATGATTTCGCGGGTTGCCACGCTTGCCTGATCCGTCCTTGTCCTGTGTGCCTGCCATAACCCATAGGTAAAGGCTAGCCGGGCGAAACATGCCCGGCAGGAGGCAAAACGGGGCCAAGGGCTTCGCCCATGCGCCTTACCGCCGCAATCTTGGCATGAAACGCGCCCCAGTCGTCATCATCGGCGATCCGCGCCCAGATTGCCTCGACATCATCGATCGTCATGGTTTCGGGCGCGTTGTCATCCCAATAAGGATGATTGTCCGATACGGGGAGATAAGGCGTCAGCGCCTCGCCCAGAGCGCCTGTCGCACCGCGCCCGCCGCGCAGCGCATGGAAAAAGGCATCGGGGCCCTGCCCGGTTTCGACCATGGCCTTTTCGCATTGCGCGATCAGCGCGCTGTCGGCGTCGACGCCGTGAGGCGCGATCCCCAGTCGCCAGCACCACCGCCGCGCCATCGCGGCGCGATAAAGCTCCGGAAACCGGCTAAGCGCGGCGATCAGCGGCGGCGCATCTTCGACCATACGCAAGGCCACGGCCAATTGCCCGCAGTTCCAGTGCAGCGTTTGCGGCTGACGGCCAAAGGCATAGAGCCGCTGATGATCGAAATAGGCGGCGGTGAATTGCGGATCCCAGCGCGGCAGCCAGCGCCACGGGCCATAATCGAAACTTTCGCCGGTTACGTTCATGTTGTCGGTATTGAGCACGCCATGGACGAACCCGGCGACCATCCATTGCGCGGCGAGGTCCGCCAGGCGTTCGACGACCTGGTTCAGCAACCGGGTGGCCGGGCTTGCATCCGCAGGCCCTTGCGAACCGGGAAAGGTTTCGAGGCAATAGGCGATCAGCGCGTGCATTTCGTCTGTCGCCTCGAGCGCGAGCAGGCGCTGGAATGTGCCGATGCGGATATGGCCGTGGCTCAGCCGGACGAGCACCGCCGAACGAGTCGGCGAAGGCTCGTCGCCGCGCCACAGCGCCTCGCCGGTTTCGATCACGCTGAACGTGCGGCTGGTGGCAACGCCAAGCGCTTCGAGCATTTCGGTCGCCAGCGCCTCGCGCACTGCGCCTTTGAGCGTCAACCGGCCATCGCCGCGTCGGCTCCACGGCGTCTGCCCCGATCCCTTGGTGCCCAGATCGAGCAGGCGCCCGGCCCGGTCGCGCATTTGCGCATGGAGAAACCCGCGCCCGTCGCCCAGTTCGGGATTGTAGACCTGAAACTGATGGCCGTGATAGCGCAGCGCGAGCGGTTGCGGAAGATTGCCGGGCAGCGGGGCAAAGCGGCCGAAATGCGCGACCCATTGCGCATCGCTCAGCCGGTCGAGGCCGACATCGGCAGCGGCGCGATCGTTGCGCAGGCGCAGCCGCGTTTCGGGGAAATCCGCCGGGCGGACAGCATCGCCCAGCCAATCCGCCAGCGTCGCGATACGCGGATCGGGATGATAGCTGTCCGGCATGTGCGGCATGTCCGGCGTCGGGGGGAGAGCGACGGGATGATCCATGCGCGTCCTTGTGCGAGCTTGGCCCCCCATGCGCAAGCACTTCGCGACGCATGAAGCGACTTGCGAAGTCACTTGCGAAGTCACTTGCGAATCAGGCGCTTTGCCCGCAACCGATCAGGATCATGGCTCCATTCGACACGCACACCTGGCAAAGCGCCGACGGATTGACCCTGTCGGCGCGCATCTATCCCGGCGATCCGGCGCGCGCGCCCGTGCTGTGCCTGCCGGGCCTCACGCGCAACGCACGCGATTTCGAGGGTCTGGCGGCGGCGATCGCGCCGGGGCGGCGGGTGATCTGCCCCGATCTGCGCGGGCGCGGGCAAAGCCAATATGCCACCGATCCGGCGACGTATGCCCCGGCGCACTATCTTGGCGACTGCCTTCTCCTGCTCGCAGACCTTGGCGTCGAGCGGTTTGTCGCGGTGGGCACCTCGCTTGGCGGGCTGTTGACGATGATGCTGGCAGCCGTCGATGCGACGCGGATCGTCGGCGCGGTGCTCAATGACATCGGGCCGGAAATCGATCCGGCAGGGCTCGAACGCATTCGCGGCTATGTCGGCGTACCGGCGCGCTTTGCCGATTGGGGCGCGGCTGCGGCGGCACTCGCTGCGGCGCAAGGCGATACGTATCCCGGGCTTGGCACTGCGGACTGGTTGCGTCTGGCGCGCCGGGTCATGCGCGAGCGCGACGGCGCGATTGTCTTTGACTATGACATGGCGATTGCCCGTCCTTTTGCCAGCGACGAGGGCGCGAGCCCCGCGCCGGACTTGTGGCCCCTGTTCGAGGCGTTGGTGTCCGATGCAGTGGTGTCTGGCGCAGTAGCCGGGCGGCCGGTGCTGGTGGTGCGCGGGGGAGCTTCGGACATCCTGTCGGCGCAAACGGCGGCGGCGATGGCTGCGCGCGCCGGGGTGGAGCTGATCACGCTGCCGGGCATCGGCCATGCGCCGACGCTTGACGAGCCGCCGGTGCGCGTGGCTATTCAGCGGCTGCTCGGCGGGTTGCCATGAGCGCGCAAGCCCCGCGTCGGCTCCCGCATATCCTGCATCTTCATTCGACGTTTGCTGCCGGGGGCAAGGAGCGCCGCGCTGTCGCGCTGATCAACCGTTTCGGCAATGGGGTCAGCCATTCGATCGTTTCGGCCCTGCCCGATGCCATGGGCGCGCGCGATCTGATCGAGCCGGGGCTTTCGGTGCATTTCCCGTTTGGCTTTCCGCCGCTCGCCGGGCGCTTTGGCGTGCGCCGGTTGCAGACGCTGGCGCGTGCGATGCGCGGGTTTGACCTGATCCTGACTTACAATTGGGGCGCGATGGATGCGGTCATGGCGCATGCGCTGTTTGGCCCGATGCAGGGGCTTGCCCCGCTGATCCATCACGAAGACGGCTTCAACGCCGACGAGGCCGACGGGCTGAAGTGGCAGCGCAACTGGTATCGCCGCATGGCGCTGGCGCGCGCGCGGGCGCTGGTGGTGCCCTCGCAGCGCCTGGAAACGATCGCGCTGGGCGCCTGGGCGCAACCGCCGGGGCGGGTGCATCGCATCGCCAACGGCATCCCGACCGCGCGTTATGCCGTCGATCCGGGCAAAGTGCGGCGCGATGCGCTGCCCCGGGTGATCAAGCGCCCCGGCGAAAAATGGCTCGGCACGCTCGCCGGGCTGCGCGCGGTCAAGAATCTGCCCCGGCTGGTGCGCGCCTTTGCCGCGATGGGGCCGGAATGGAATCTCGTCATTCTGGGCGAAGGCCCCGAGCGCGCGGCGATCGTCGATCAGGCGTTGCGGCTCGATTGTGCCGACCGGGTCCACTTGCCCGGCCATGTCGCCGATCCGGCAGCGGCGATCGGCCTGTTCGACCTGTTTGCGCTATCCTCGGACAGCGAACAGGCGCCCCTGTCGGTGCTCGAGGCGATGGCCGCAGGGCTCGCGGTGGCAAGCCCCGCCGTGGGCGATGTCGCGCAGATGGTTGCCCCCGAAAACGCCGCGCTGATCACGCCTGTCGGCGATGAAGCGGCGCTGGCCGCGACGCTGGTCCGGCTGGCGGAGGATCAGGCGCTGCGCGTGCGGATCGGCGCGGCCAATCGCGAACGCGCGCGTGCCGAATTTGACGAGGCGGTGATGGTGGAACGCTATGCGGCGCTTTATGGCGCGGCACTCGGACTTGATGAATTCCCCTGCCTTAATCTTCCCGATCATCCGGTTTGACCCGCGTCCGGCGTCATTCTGGTTGAATTGGCGCCGGGCTTCGCTAAACCGCGCGATCATTGCTTATTTCCTGTCGAACAGACCCTGATCCGAAAGCGTCAGCCTTGGCCCTGATTCCGAAGAACCCGACGACCCTTGCCGAACGCAATGCCGAACGCCGCGCGGCGCAGGAAAATGTGTTTCTGCGCGAAGTCGACGATGCCCTGCGCGGCGATGACACGCTTCGCCTGTTCCGGCGCTATGGCATGCCGGTCGGCGGCGCGATCGTGCTGGCGCTCGCCGGGCTCGCCGGATGGATGGCCTGGACCAACCATGTCGCCGATGTCGCGGGCAAAAAGGGCGAAGCGTTTGCCATCGCGCTCGATCAGGTCGAAGCGGGCCGCTGGGATCCGGCCAAGTCCAGCCTCGATCAGATCGCCACGACCGGCGGGCCGGGCTATGCCGCTGCGGCCAGGCTGGTCGAAGGCGGCGTCGCGCTCGATCAGAAAAAGCCTGCGGATGCGTCAAGGATCTTCGCCGCCGTCGCTGCCGATCCCAAAGTGCCGCAGCCCTATCGCGATCTCGCCACGGTGCGCGACGTGGCGATCCGCTTTGACCAGATGCCGCCGCAGCAGGTGATCGACCGGCTGAAGCCGCTGGCCGTTCCGGGCAATGCCTGGTTTGGCAGCGCGGGCGAGCTTGTCGGGATTGCCGAGATGAAGGCGGGTCGCAAGGCCGAGGCCGGGGCGCTGTTTGCGCAGATGGCCAAGGATACCGGCGTGCCCGAAACGCTGCGCCGTCGCGCACGCCAGCTTGCCACCGAGCTCGGAGTCGATCCGGGCGAAGAACCGTCTGTCGCCGCCGCGCAAGCGCTTGCACAATAAGGGGCCCGGACAATGATTCGGGAACCCGTGATTTCAGGAACGCGCATGCCGCATGACACGATGAACGCCACATCCACCCGGTATTCTGCCCGGAATTCGGCGGGCCGCCGCGCTTTGGTGATCACCGCCATGGCCGCGCTTGCGCTGGCGCTCGGCGCATGCGGCGGGCAAAAGCACAAGATAAAGACCACGCCGACGGTGGGCAATCGCGTGCCGATCCTGTCGCGGATCGAGACCGGGACCAAAGTCGATGACGCCTTGTCGAGTGTTGCGGTCGTGCTGCCCCCGCCCGAGGTCAATACCGAATGGGCCCAGGGCGGCGGTTCGGGCTCGAAATCCTATGGCCATCTTGCGCTGGGCGACCATCCGCGCAAGCTGTGGAGCGCGCAGATCTCCGGTTCGTCGGAGCTGCGCCGTCTGGCCGCCGCGCCGGTGGTCGGCGGCGGCAGGCTCTATGCGATGGACACGCTGGGCGTGCTGCGCGCTTTTAATGCGGATACCGGCAAGCCGGTGTGGACGCAGAGCTTCGACATTCCGGCCGATACGTCGGCGGTGTTTGGTGGCGGCGCGGCGTTTGACGACGGCATGGTCTATGTGACGACCGGTCTGGGCGAAGTCGCGGCGCTCGATGCCGAAAAGGGCACGATCAAATGGCGGGTCAAGCCGCTCGGGCCGCTGCGCGGATCGCCGACGGTCGGCTATGGCTCGGTCTTCATCATGACGCAGGACAACCAGATCGCGGCGCTCAATGCCGCCGACGGGGCCTTGCAGTGGAACGAATCCGGCTCGCTGGCGCAGACCGGCGTGTTTGGCGTGGCCGCCCCGGCGGTGGGCCAGGGGACGATCGTTGCGGGCTATTCCTCGGGCGAACTGATCGCCTATCGCTATGAAAACGGGCGCCAGTTGTGGACCGACGCGCTGGCGCGCACGTCGATCGCAACGTCCGTTTCGACGATCACCGACATCGACGCCGACCCGATCATCGACAATGGCCGGGTCTATGCGCTGGGTCAGGGCGGGCGCATGGCCGCTTATGAACTCGTCACCGGGCAGCGCATCTGGGAATTGAATCTTGCGGGGATTTCCACGCCGTCGGTGGCCGGCGAATGGATCTTTACGCTGACCGATGAAGACAAGCTGCTGTGCATCACCAAGAGCACCGGCAAAGTGCGCTGGCTGAGCCAATTGCCGCGCTATCATGTCGAAAAGAAGAAAAAGGGCCCGATCCTGTGGACCGGCCCGGTGCTCGCGGGCGGTCGCCTGTGGGTGGCGAGCTCTGAAGGCGACATCGCCACCGTTTCGGTCGACGACGGCAAGATGACCAAGGCGTTCCACCTCGACGCCGGGTTCACACTCGCGCCGGTGGTGGCCAACAACACGCTCTATGTGCTCGACAACAGCGGACGGATTACCGCCTATCGTTGAGCGGATGGCGGCTCCGGACGAAGTTTCACCATTTCTTCGGGGACGGCGGTTATAGGTGGTGCGTCATGACCCACCCTTCCTCTGCCGCCCCCGATCGTCCGCCGCGTCCCGATAGCGATGTTTCCGCAGGCGTCGGGCTGGCGGGGCTGGTCGGGCTGATCGGCTGGCTGCTGATCTGCCGCAATTGGGGCGCCATCGCCGATGCCTTGGTTCTGCCGGGGCCGCATGCGCCGCTGGGCGGGCCTTATGCCGCGCTCGCCGCGTTGATTGCGTCGGGCGTGCCGATGGTCGGCTGGTCGCTTTTGGTCGACAAAGTCCATTTGCGGGCCTCGACCGGGATCGACTGGACCAATCCGCGTCGTTTGCGCGATTGTGTCGATATCTCGATCACCAAGATCGCCGGGCTGTGGGCGACGTGGGCGCTGATCGCCTTCGTCTATTGCCTGGGCCGGTGGTACTGGCGCGGCAATTACCTGTTTGCGATGGATCTGATGCGCGATGCGGCGCCGGTGCTGTTTCTCGGCGCGATCCCTTATGTGCTGTGGCTTGACCGTGTGCTGGTCAATCCGCGCGACGGGGCCTGGCATTTCGGCGCGATGCTGATCGGGCGCGAAGCCTATGATCCCGCCGAAGTGCGCCACCATTTGCGCGCCTGGGCGGTGAAAGGCTTTTTCATCGCGTTCATGCTGTCGATCGTTGCGCTCGGCTTCATGGAAGAGGTGAAGGCCGATTTCGTGCATGTCGCCAGTGATCCGGTCACGATCGGCAATGTCACGATCGCGTTCATGTTCATGGTCGACGTGCAGATCGCGATGGTCGGCTATCTGCTGACGATGAAGCCGCTCGATGCGCATATCCGCACGGCCAATCCCCTGCTTGGCGGGTGGGTCGCGGCGCTGATGTGCTATCCCCCGTTCATTCAGATGGGCAGCGGCGCGGTGCTCGATTATCATCAGAACACCGCCGAATGGTCATGGTGGCTGGCGGGGCACCCGGCGCTGTTGTGGCTATGGGCGGGGCTGCTGGTCGGGCTGACAGGGATCTATGCCTGGGCGACGGTGGCCTTTGGCCTCAGGTTCTCGAATCTGACTTATCGCGGGGTGCTGACCAACGGGCCCTATGCCTGGACGCGCCATCCCGCCTATCTGGCCAAAAACAGCTATTGGTGGCTGCTGACCATGCCGTTTCTGGCGACGACGCATTCGCTGGCCGATATGGTGCGCAACACGGTCACGTTGGGGCTGGTCAGCGGGGTCTATTACTGGCGCGCGCGCACCGAAGAGGCGCACTTGCTTGCCGCCGATGCGAAATATCGCGCCTATCACGCCTGGATGGCCGACTATGGCCCGATCACGGCGCGGCTGAACCGCCTGGGCCGCCGGTTGGCGCTGCGGCGCGTCCGAGCGTAAACTCAGACCGCTACGCCCTCGTCGCTTTCAAACACGCGGATGGCCCGGTCGTGCAGATTGAGGCTGGCGCGTTCCGTGATCCAGGCCTGCATGTGCGCGGTCTTGAAATGGGCGTCGAGCGCCGCCCGGTCGCGCCACTTTTCGCTGACATGGACCAGGCCGGGATCGAGCAGATCCTGCGCATAGCTGTAGGCGATGCAGCCGTCCTCGGCGCGGGTCGCATGGACCACCCGTTCGGCCAGGGGCAAGGCAAGCGCCAGGTTTTCGGGCGGGATGCGAAACGTGCCGATGACCAGAATCATGTGCAAGGTATCCTTCAGAAGCTCGATTCGTCGTAGATTCGACCAAGATCGCCGCCCCATGGGCCATTGTAGAGGTCGAGCAGCCGCTCTGCCGAAGTCTTGCCGCGCGCGACGACTTCGTCGAGCGTGCCAAGATAGCCGGTTTCGTTGTCGCCTGCCTCGTTGAGCTGGCCACGCGCGGCGAGCCCGGCCCGCGCGATGTCGAGCACCGTGCCGGCAATGTCGCGCAAGGTGCCGCCGCTGGGCAGCGGTGCATCGAGCCCGAGCCGGGGCACTTCGGCGCGCAGCCGTTCACGCCCTTCCATGTCCCAATCCTTGACCAGAGCCCATGCCGCATCGAGCGAGGCCTGATCGTAGAGCAGCCCGACCCAGAACGCGGGCAGCGCGCAGATCCGGCTCCACGGGCCGCCATCGGCGCCGCGCATTTCGAGAAACGATTTCAGCCGGACTTCGGGAAAAGCGGTAGAAAGGTGATCGGTCCAATCGGACTGACGCGGCTTTTCACCGGGCAGCGCGGGCAGGCGCCCATCAAGGAAATCGCGGAACGACTGGCCCGCCGCATCGATATATTTGCCGTCGCGATAGACAAAATACATCGGCACATCGAGCATGTAGTCGACATAGCGTTCATAGCCGAAGCCGTCTTCGAACACGAACGGCAACATGCCGGTGCGCGCCGGATCGGTGTCCGACCAGATATGGCTGCGATACGAGAGGAACCCGTTGGGCTTGCCTTCGAGGAACGGCGAATTGGCAAACAGCGCGGTCGCCAGCGGTTGCAGCGCAAGGCTGACGCGGAATTTCTGCACCATGTCGGCCTCGCTCGCATAGTCGAGATTGACCTGGATCGTGCATGTGCGCAGCATCATGTCGAGGCCCATCGTGCCGACGCGCGGCATGTGGCGCAGCATGATGCCATAGCGGCCCTTGGGCATGATCGGCAGCTCGGCGCGGGTCTTGTCGGGCCACAGGCCGAGCCCGAGATAGCCGAGCCCGAGCCGGTCGCCGATTGTTTTGACCTGGGCGAGGTGGCGGCCGGTTTCCGCGCATGTCTGGTGCAGGTTTTCAAGCGGCGCGCCCGACAATTCGAGCTGTCCCGCCGGTTCGAGGCTGACCGCGCCGTCGGCACCGGTCAGGGCGATGACATGGCCGCCTTCGATCACCGGCTCCCAGCCGAATTCGGTCAGCCCCATCAGCAAGTCGCGGATGCCGCCGGGCTCGTCATAGGACGGGGCGCGGTGATCGGCCTTGCGATAGACGAATTTCTCGTGCTCGGTGCCGATCCGCCAGGATGCGGCGGGCTTTTCGCCCTTTTGCATCGGCGTGATGAGGGCCTCGCGGCTCTCGATCGGGGGCTCGTTGCTATCGGTTTCCTGCCGGGTGCTCATGCGCGCATCCGTTAAAGGGCGAAAGGGTTTCGCGCTACAACTTATTGATGATCGGGGTCTGCCAATCGCCGGCAAGGCCCATCCATAAAGCGCATGCGGCGATCGCGGCGGTCTCTCCACGCAGGATGCGCGGGCCGAGCGTGATGGCACGGGCCGCCGGATGCGCGCGGATCGCGGCGCGCTCGGCCTCGTCGAAGCCGCCCTCGGGCCCGATCAGCAGCGCGGCGGGCCCGGTGTGCGCGGCAAAACTTGTCGCCGCCGGAGCGCCGCCGGTTTCGTCGGCAAAAAACAAGGCGCGTCCCTCGGGCCAGTCGGCGAGCAAGGATGCCAGGGTGACAGGCGCATCGCATGTCGGCAGCGCGGTGCGGGCGCATTGCTCGGCAGCTTCGACCAGAGTGGCGCGCACGCGGTCGGGATTGATCCGGTCGGCGACGCAGCGCCGGGTCAGCATCGGCCTGATCCGCGCGACCCCCAGCTCGCAGGCCTTTTCGAGCACGATGTCGAAACGGTCTTTCTTGAGCAAGGCCGGGCAGAGCCAGAAATCGGGCACCGCCTCGCGCGCGCGCAGCCGTGTGACACAGCGCAAGGTCAGATCGCGCTTGCCCACGCTGTCAGCTTGCGCGGCCCATTCGCCGGTTTCATCGTCGCACAGGATGACGCAATCGCCCGGCGCCATGCGCATCACGCGCACCAGATAATGCGCCTGCGCCCCGTCGAGCGCGACGAAGGCACCTTCGCCCAGTGGGCCGGGCACAAACAGGCGCGGCGCCGATTTCGGCGGCCAGGCGGGGGTGGCGGGAAGCGGATCGGTCATTGCGCGCAGTCCTAGGGAACCCCTGATTATGTCAAAACGACATTAGACCAAACTCACCTCGTCATTCCCGCGAAGGCGGGAATCCAGCTTCTTTTTTGCCCTTTGTCGCCAGAAGAGCTGGATTCCCGCCTTCGCGGGAATGACGATGCAAGGGGCTGGGTGAGTCAGAACAACGGCTTGATTCATACGAAGGGGATTTAATCAGAGTTCCCTAGAACGGTGTGGCCCGGTCGGCAATCGGGCTTGCCCTTGCGCGATGGCGGGAGCAGGAGGTGCGGCGATGACCGAGACATCCGCAATCGTTCCCGACAGCGAGCACAAAGGCCTGATCGCCGCGCTGCCGCTGCCCTGGCGCCACTATGCCATGCTGGCGCGTTTCGACCGGCCGATCGGCTGGTGGCTGTTGTTCTGGCCCTGTGTGTGGGGGCTGTTTCTGGCCGGGGCAACGGCGCGCTGGAGCATGGTCGCATGGATGCTGCTCGGCTCTGTGGCGATGCGCGGCGCGGGCTGCGTCTATAATGACATCGTCGATGCCAGGATCGACGCGCGCGTGGCGCGCACCGCTTCGCGCCCGATCGCCAGCGGCGCGGTGTCGAAACGGGCGGCATGGGTGTGGATCATGCTGCTCATGGCGATGGGGCTCGTGGTCCTGCTGCAATTGCGGTGGGAGGCGCAAGTGGTCGCCTTGTTCAGCCTTCTGCTGGTCTTGGCCTATCCGTTCATGAAGCGGATCACCGGCTGGCCGCAGGCCTGGCTGGGGCTGGTGTTTACCTGGGGCGCGCCGACCGCCTGGGTCGAAGCGACCGGGTTTGATCGCCTTGTGCCGCTGGGGCCGCTCTATCTCGGCTGCTGGGCATGGTGCATGGGCTATGACACGATTTACGCCTGTCAGGATCGCGAAGACGATGCGCTGGTCGGGATCGGCTCGTCGGCGCTGTCGTTCGGTCGCCATGTCCGCGCCGGGGTCACGGCGCTTTATGCGCTGGCGCTGGCAAGCTGGGCGGGCGCGGTCTGGCTGGTGCGGCCCGATCCTTTGGCGCTGCTCGCGCTTGCGCCGGTGGCGGTCCATCTCGGCTGGCAGGCGCTGACGCTGCGGCCCGATGACGGCGACGGGGCGCTGGCCCGGTTTCGCGCCAACCGCTTTGCCGGGCTGCTGATGGCGGCGGCCTGCTATGTCGTGGGCTAGTGGATTGTTTTTGACATTTGCGCACTACCTGGCCGAGAGCGGGTGCAAATGTCAGAATCGGACCACTAGCCCGCTGAGGCGAGCAATTCTTCCGCCCCGCCGAGATCGACGCTGACCAGCCGCGAGACGCCGCGTTCGACCATGGTGACGCCAAACAGGCGGTGCATCCGGCTCATCGTCACGGCATTGTGCGTGACGATCAGATAACGCGTGCGCGTTTCGCCGACCATCGCGTCGAGCATGTCGCAGAACCGTTCGACATTGGCATCGTCGAGCGGGGCATCGACTTCGTCGAGCACGCAGATCGGCGCCGGGTTGGTCAGAAACAGTGCAAAGATCAGCGCGACCGCCGTCAAGGCCTGTTCCCCGCCCGACAGCAGCGTCAGCGATTGCAGCCGCTTGCCCGGCGGCTGGGCAAAGATTTCAAGCCCCGCTTCAAGCGGATCGTCGCTGTCGATCAGTGCCAGATGCGCCTCGCCCCCGCCAAACAGCCGCGCGAACAGGCGGCGGAAATGCGCATCGACCGCTTCGAAGGCGGCGCGCAGCCGTTCGCGCCCTTCACGGTTGAGCGCGCCGATCGAGCCGCGCAGTCTGCCGACCGCTTCGATCAGCTCGGCGCGTTCGCGGATCGTCGTGCCATGTTCGGCTTCGGCGGCGGCCAGATCGTCTGCGGCCACCAGATTGACCGGCCCCAGCCGCTCGCGTTCGGCCATCAGCTTGTCATGCTCGGCGCTGACCGCGCTTGCGGCTCCGACATCGTCGCCGACGAAGCCGAGCTTGCCCGGCAGCAACGGCGGCGGACACTGGAAACGTTCGCCCGAAATCGCCGCCATTTCCTGTCGGCGCTGCTCTTCGTTCTGCGCGCGCGCGGCGAGCCCGGCGCGGGCCTCGCGCGCGGCGGCGAGCGCTTCGGTCGCCGCCGAGAGCGCGCGGTCGGCGGCCTGAGCGGCGGCTTCGGCCTGCGTTTGCGCGGCCTCGGCTGTGGCGAGGTCGGCGGCGAGCCGGTCGCGCAGCGCTTCCCCGGCGTCGATTTCGGCGGCCAGGGCCGGGGGCTTGGCGGCATGGACCGCGCGTTCGGCGGTCAATTCGTCGGCGCGCGTCGCCATGTCGGCCAGCCGCCGCGCGGCGTCGCCCGCGCGCGATTGCCAATTGCGGATGTCGTTCTTCATCGCGGTCAGCCGTTCGCGCCCGACCGCGATCGCCTGATCGGCGGCGGCCAGCGCGGCGCTGGCGCTTTGCAACATGGTGCGCGCGGTCTGGTTGCGTGTGCGTGCGGCTTCAAGCGCGGCGCGCCCGGCGGCGGGATCGGGCAGCGCGGCGCGGCGTTCTTCGGCACCTGTCAGTTCGGCCATGGCAAGGCTGCGTTGCTGCGCGCAATCGGCGTTGGCGCGGGCGAGTTCGTCGGTGCGCGTCCGCCGCAGCGCTTGCGCGCCTTGCGCTGCGTCGAGCATGCGCAGCGCGGCGCGTTCGGCATCGCCGGCAGCGGCCAGCGCGCGCTCGGTCGTGGCCAGTTCGGATTGCACCACGGCCAGCCCGTTGCGCGCGGCGGCATCGGCTTCGACCGCTTGCGCCTGTGCGGCGCGGCGCGGGGGGAGCAGGGCCTGCAACGCGTCCAGACGGTTTTCGGCTTCGAGCAAGGCGGCTTCAGCGGCGCCTTCCCCGGCGGCGACAAAGCCATCCCAGCGGCGCAGGCGCCCGTTGCGGGTCACCAGCCATTCGCCCGGCGCCAAGGCACGCCCGTCGTCGGCATCGGCAACGCGCACCAGCGCCAGCCGCGCGGCCAGTTCGTCGGGCGTGGCGGTGACATGGTGCGCCAGCGAATCGGGCAGCGGCGCGGGCGGCGTGGCGCCTGTCCAGAACCGGCCCTCGCTTGTCGCTGGTGCCGGGCCGAGCGGGGCCATGGCATCGCGGCCCAGCACGGCGGCCAGCGCGCGCTCATAGCCTTGGGCGACGCGCGTGGCCGAGAGCGCGGTGGGGCCGCGGCCTTTTTGCGCGGCGGCCTTGTCGCGCGCCGCTTTGTCGCGCGCGAGCGCTTCGGCCTCGCGCTCGACGCCGATCAGCTCCGCGCGGGCGGCGGCGAGCGCCTGCGCCGCCGCATCGCGCGTTTCGGTCAGCGTTTCGCGCCGTGCGGTCAGGGTGGTGCGGGCCTCGCGCGCGGCGGCAAGCGCAGCGGCGGCGGTGTCTCGCGCGGCTTCGGCTTCGGCGACGCGCAAGGCCGGATCGGGTTCGCGTGCCAGCGCTTCGGCTTGCGCGGCGATCCGGGCGGCGTCGGCCTCGACCCGCGCCAGACGTTGGCGCGCGGCGGTTACGGCGGCCTCGGCAACGCGCCATTCGGCCTCGATCCCGGCTTGTTCGGCGGTGGCGGCGGCGAGCGCGAGTTCGGCGTTGCGGCTGTCCGCTTCGGCGCGGTCGCGCGCGGCGCGGGCGGCGGGGCGGGCTTCCTCTTCGTCTTTCAGCGCGGCTTCGGCGGCGGCAAGATCGCGCGTCAGGCGCGCCTGCGCCTCGGCGGCGTCGCGCGACAGGCGGTCGGCCTGATCGCGGTCGGTCCCGATCCGCGCGATCTGGCGGTCGATGTCGTTCAGGCGATCTTCGGCGGCCTGCAATTGCGCCAATAGACCGGCCATGCGCTGGGCGTGGGCCTGGGCGTCCTGACGGCGGTCAAACAGGGTTTCGCGCGCTTGCGCCAGCGCGGCGGCGGCGCTGTGTTGCGTCGCTTGCGCGGTTTGCGCCTGTTCGCGGGCGGCGCTTTCGGCGGCTTCGGCTTGCGCCAGCGCGGCCTTTGCCGCCTCGGCTGCGGCGGCGGCATCGCGCCAGCGGGCAAAGACCAGCGAGGCTTCGGCGATGCGGATGCGCTCGCTCAGGGCTTTGTAGCGTTCGGCGGCGCGGGCCTGGCGGCGCAGCGTACCGATGCGCGCTTCGAGCCCGGTGGCGAGGTCTTCGAGGCGCCCGAGATTGGTTTCGGTCGCGCGCAGCCTCGTTTCGGCCTCGCGGCGGCGGACATGCAGCCCGGCGATCCCGGCGGCTTCTTCGAGCATCATGCGCCGCTCGGTCGGCTTGGCCGCGATCACGGCGGCGATGCGCCCCTGGCTGACCAGCGCGGGGCTGTGTGCGCCGGTCGCGGCATCGGCAAAGACCAGCGCGATGTCGCGCGCGCGCACGTCGCGCCCGTTGACGCGATAGATGCTGCCCGCGCCGCGCTCGATGCGGCGCACGACTTCGAGCTCGGTGCCATAGGTGCCGGGCTCATCGACTTCGGCGCTGAGCGTCACTTCGGCAAAATCGCGCGCGGGGCGGCGCGCGGTCCCGGCAAAGATCACATCGTCCATGCCGCCGCCGCGCATCGCCTTGGCCGAGCTTTCGCCCATGACCCAGCGGATCGCTTCGAGCAAGTTGGACTTGCCGCAGCCGTTGGGCCCGACAACCCCGGTCAGGCCGGGTTCGATGCGCAGTTCAGCCGGCTCGACAAAGCTTTTGAAGCCCGAGAGTCGTAGCCGTTTGAACTGCATGGGCCTTCCTTGTTCAAAATTCGCGAAAGAGCGAATTTCGCATGCGGCACCGGCCCGCTCCCCCACCCGACCACCCAACGATTGGTCCCTGTGGGTGGTCGGGTGGGAGAGCGGGCCGGTGCCGCACCTCGTTCAGATCAACGCGCGCCGGCTTTTTGCAGGATTGGTTCGAGCGCGCTCCATTCGGCGATGTCGAGATTGCGCCCGTTGAGAATGAATGCCGGGGTGCCGGTGACGTTGAATTCCTTGGTCGCCTTGTCGGTGCCGCTGGCAAGGGCCGTGGCTTTGGCGATGTCGCCCAGGCATTGCGCGCCCTGGCTGGTGGCAATACCGCGCTGGGCAAAGAAATCGTTCATGCCGGTGATCCGCGCGATGACTGCCGGGCGCTGGTTGGCGGGCAGCGTTTGGACCTGCTGCATCGCGCCGTCGCCTGCCGCCTTCAGATTGCTGAACATCGTGGCCTGCCAGCCCCAGAACTGTTCGGCCATCGGGATCACCGTTTCGGGCGCATTGCCACATGTCGCAAGCAGCACCGACGGCACGTCGAGCGGGTTGAGCATGAAAAAGCGCAGTTCATAGCTGACCCGGCCCGAATTCACGTAATCGTCGCGCAAATGCGGGAAACCCTCGGCGGCAAACGCGGCGCAATGCGAACACGACAGCGCGCCATATTCGACCAGCTTGAGCGGGGCATCGGGGTTGCCCATCAGATAGCCGCCGTCGGGCGTCGCGGTGATCACGTCGGCCCATTGCTTGCCCGCCGGAGCGCCGACTTTGGGCAGCGGAGCTTCGGCCACGGCAGCGGCATCGTTTTTCTTGCCGCAAGCGGCAAGGCCGAATGCGAGCGGCATCGCGGCAAGGGCCAAAACGGCAAAACGGGCGGGGCGGGTCGGTTTCATGCGGCGGGTCCGGCTTTCGTCTGGAATTGGCGTCTGGAATTGGCGTCTGGAATTGGCGTCTGGAATTGGCGTCTGGAACGGGCGCACCCTATCGCGGCGCGCGCAGATTGGAAACAGGAGGGGTCAGCGCAGCCGTGCGTCAAGCTGCGGCTTCAGCGAATCCCAGGTATACGTCCCGGCCAGCGGCACGCCGTCGATCAGGAAGGCAGGCGTGCCCTGCACGAAATCCTTTTCGGAGGCTTCCTGCGTCTGCTTGGCAAGGCGGTCGGCGAGCGGCTTGTTGGCGAGGCAGCGGTCAAGCTCGACCCGGTCGTAGCCGCGGCGCTCCATGATCGCATAGAGCCCGAGATCGGAGGCGATGGCGCGCATCTTGGTGGCGAAATCGGGGCTTTCCCAACGGCCCTTCTGCGCTTCGGTCAAGGAACCGGCAGGCGCCATCCATTCGCGCTGGGTCGATAAAATAAGTCGGGTATTGGCAAAGAATTTCGACGGCGGGCCGCATTCGGCAAGCAGCGCGGCGACGACATCGAGCCCGTTGCGCAGGAATGGGCGGATTTCATAGCTGCCTTTGCCCGGGGCGATCATGCCGATGCGAACCGGGGCATCGGCCTCTGCCTCGAAGTCGGCGCAATGCGGGCACGTATAGCTGATATAGGCGACCAGGTGCAGCGGCGCCGCCGGATTGCCGAGCAGATACCCGCCGTTTGGCGTGTGGGTAATCATCCCGTTCCAGTTTGCGGCGTGCGGGGCAGGCGGCGTGGCGGGTTTGGCCATGGCCGGCGTGGTGATCAGCCCGGTGATCAGCCCGGTGATCAGCCCGGGGATCAGTGTGGCCAGCAGCGCCGGAATCAGCAGTTTCAAAGTCTTCGTCATGCCCATAACCCTTGCTTACCCCTGACGTCCTTGTTTGCCGCTCATCCGCTCGAGGCTGCGCGCCAGCGATTCGAGCACCGTGCGCAGCTCGGGATCGCCGATGTCGCGCAAGCTGTCGCCCAGTTCGATCGGAACCGGCTTCAGCGAGGGCGGCGGCGCCTTTGGCTCTTTGGCTGCCGGCGGCTGAACCGCGCCTTGCCGCATGCGCACTTTCGCCACGGCGCGATAGCCGAAAAAGCGGTTCACCCGGTCGATGATCTCGGGGATGACATGCTGAATGATCGGCGCATGGCCGGGGCTGACCACGAGGTGCAGCGTCCCTTCGGCCTTTTCACCAACCGGAAAGCGGATCGATTCGGGCGCGCAATGGCGGGCATGGCCGGCGCCGACGATTTCGGGCCAGCGCGTGACGACGCTCGACTGGACAAAGCCGAAGCGGCGGAATGCCGTGCGCCCGATGGCGGGCATCAGATCGCCGATCATGCGCGCTTCGCCGCCCCGGGCGCGCTCAAAAGTGCGCGGGGCTTTTGGCTTTTCCGGTTTTGAACCCTTGCGGTCACGTTCCATCACGCCGCGTCCCATGCCATAGCCGCGTCATGCAGGCCAGCGTTCAGACCGATCGATCCCCATCCTTTGCGCTTCTGCGCTGGTATGACAGCCATGCGCGCAGCCTGCCCTGGCGCAGCCCGCCGGGCGTGGCCCCGCCCGATCCCTATCGCGTGTGGCTGTCCGAAGTGATGCTGCAACAGACCACGGTCGCGGCGGTGCAGCCCTATTTCGCGCGGTTTGTCGAACGCTGGCCCGATGTCGCCGCACTGGCTGCCGCCGACGAGGCCGATGTCATGGCCGCCTGGGCGGGGCTCGGCTATTACAGCCGCGCCCGCAATCTGATCGCCTGCGCCCGCGAAGTCGCGCGGATCGGCGCCTTTCCCGATGACGAGGCCGGGCTGCGCGCGCTGCCGGGGCTGGGCGCCTATACGGCGGCGGCGGTTGCGGCGATCGCGTTCGACCGACGGGCGGTGGTGGTCGATGCCAATGTCGAACGCGTCGTCGCGCGGCTGTTTGCCATTGCCGAGCCTTTGCCCGGATCGCGCGGGGCCATCCGCGCCGCCGCCGCGACGATCACCCCCGACAGGCGTCCGGGCGATTTCGCACAAGCCATGATGGATCTGGGCGCTACGATCTGCACCACGCGCAACCCGCGCTGCCTGTTGTGCCCCTTGCGCGGGGATTGCCGGGCAGAGGCGCTGGGAGTGGCCGAGACGCTGCCCGCCAAGGCGCCCAAAAAGGCCAAGCCGCAGCGCACCGGCCATGTCTGGTGGATCGAGCGCGACGGCGCGGTCTGGCTGGTGCGCCGACCGGGCAAGGGCATGCTCGGCGGGATGCGCGCGCTGCCCGATGACGGCTGGACCGCGCGCGCCGACGGGCATGGCCAGCCGCCGTTTGCCGGACGCTGGCGCAAGGGCGGGGTGGTGCGCCACGGCTTCACCCATTTCGATCTCGATTTGCAATTGATGCTTTGCGAGGGGGATGACATGGTTCACTTGCCGAGCGAGCGTGGGCCCACTAAAAATTCGCCCGGTGAATATTGGCCGCTTGAGGCGATCGAAGCGGCCGGTTTGCCCACGGTGTTTGCCAAGGCGGCGCGGATCGCCATCGCCACGCGCGAAGTGCGGCGCGATGGCTGAAACGGGAGAGAATCATGGCGGATTTTGTGGATCGGACGGCCCTGTCTCGGCGCGGTCTTTCAGGTGAATGGGGCGCTGCATGACTGATACGACGATCGCGTTTTCCGGCTCGGTGATCGATCGCGCCGACGCTGTGCGATCCGATCCGGACAAGCTGGCGGCGCTGACCAATTGGCGCGCGCGGCTCTTGCGGCTCGATGGGCTGGCGCCGCTGGTCGCGGCAGACGGCGGGCTTGAATGGGGGACGCTGGCCGATGCCGACGACGCGGCAGAGCTGGTGTTTCTGGGGCTCGGTCCCGATGGGCGCGCGGCTTTTGCAGCGGTCGATCCCAAATTGGCCGGTATCGGCAGCACGGCGCCGCCCGATCCGCGCCTGTGGCAGGTCATGGGCCTGCTCAGCCCGCCCGATCTTGCCGTTTACGGCGCGGCCAAGGCGCTGGTCGACTGGCACGCGCGGCACCGTTTTTGCGCGCGCTGCGGCCATGCGACAAAGCTGACCAAGGGCGGCTGGCAGCGCAATTGCACCAACGAAGCGTGCCGCGGCGAACATTTTCCGCGTGTCGATCCGGTCACCATCATGACCATCGAGTACGAGGGGCAGCTGTTGCTCGGGCGTCAGCCGCGTTTTCCGGCGCGTCGCTATTCGGCGCTCGCCGGGTTTGTCGAGCCGGGCGAAACGGTCGAGGAAGCGGTCGCGCGCGAAATTTCCGAAGAGGCCGGGCTGGTCGTGCGCGATGTGCGCTATGTCGCCAGCCAGCCCTGGCCGTTTCCTTCGTCGTTGATGATCGCGTGCCATGCTTTCGCCGACAGCGAGGCGCTGACCATCGATCGGACCGAGCTTGACGATGCGCGCTGGTTTACCCGCGATGACATCGTGGCGGCGATGCGCGGCGATGCCGATGCGGCGTTTGTCGCGCCGCCGCCGTTTGCGATTGCCCATCACCTGATCCGCTGGTGGCTTAACGCATGAGTGCGCATCCCGTCACGATCGACATCTGGTCGGATGTCATGTGCCCGTGGTGCGTGATCGGTACGCGCCAGCTCGAAACCGCGCTGGCCGGGCTTCATGACGAAGTGGCGGCGACGATCCGCTTTCATCCCTTCGAGCTCAATCCCGACATGCCGCCCGAAGGCGAGGACCAGCGCGCGCATATCATGCGCAAGTATGGACGCAGCGCCGATGAAGCCGCGCAAGGCCGCGAACGGCTGCGCGAAATCGCGGCGCAGGCGGGCTATTCGTTCGATTATGCCGGCAATGGCGATCCGCCCCCGGCGATGATGTGGAACACGCGGGCCGCGCGCAAGCTGCTGGTCATGGCGCTGCGCGATCATGGGGCGCAAGTGCAGGGGCGGCTCAAACACGCGCTGTTCGACGCGCATTTTCAGGCGCGGCGCAATGTTTCGGACCCGGCGGTGCTGATCGACATTGCCGCTGCGGTCGGGATTGACCGCGCCGAGGCTGCGGCGGCGCTCGCCGATGACGAACTCGACGCGATCGTCACCGCCGGGGAGCAACAGGCGTGGGACTGGAACATCAGCGGCGTTCCGGCGATGATCGTCAATGGCAAGTACCTGATCCCCGGCGCGCAAGATCCGGCGACGTATACCGCTGCGCTGCGCCGCGTCGTCGCGCGCGAGACTGCCGCTTAAACGAGGCCCAGTTTGGCCAGTTCGCCCGCCAGATGGGCGGGCATGACATCGGCGCTGTCGCCCGGGGCGAGATCGGCGGGCACCTCGCTTTCGTCGAGATAGCGCCAGCCCTGATGCGCGCGGCGCGGGCGGGGGTGAACCTCGATCAGGCGGGTGGAGATGATGATTTCCGTCCGTCCGTCGGGCGCCTCGGCAAAACCCAGGATTTCGGAGCGCGCGACAAGTTGGTGCTTGAGAATCCAGTAGAGCGACCCGCCGATCATTTCGGCATGGCGGCGCGGCAGATTGCGCGTGGTCAGCCGCGCCTCGGCGCCGCGATCGGCAAACCAGCCGTGAACTTCGTCAAGCGACTGTGCGCCATAGGCAACTTTGGTCATGTTGAGCGGCATGGCGCCGATCTAGGGGGCGGCGCGCAGAAAGGGAAGGTGGCCCAGGGCGCAAGCCAATATCGACCCGATATCGACCCAATATCGACAATGCCCGCAAACCCCCTATATCGGCGGCAATTGGCAAAAAAGGACGCAAGCAATGGCCGAAGAAAAACTGGTGTTCTCGCTCGACACGGGCGACGTCGTGATCCGACTGCGCCCCGACAAGGCGCCCGGTCATGTCGAACGGATCAAGGAACTGGTGAACGAGGGATTCTACGACGGGGTGAAGTTTCACCGCGTGATCCCCGGCTTCATGGCGCAAGGCGGTTGCCCGCAGGGGACCGGCATGGGCGGTTCGAAAAAGCCCGATCTCAAGGCGGAATTCAACGATGTCCCGCATGTGCGCGGGGTCTGCTCGATGGCCCGGACGCAGAATCCGAATTCGGCCAACAGCCAGTTCTTCATCTGCTTTGACGATGCGCGCTTCCTCGATCGGCAATATACCGTGTGGGGCGAAGTCGAAAGCGGCATGGAACACGTCGACGCGCTGCCCAAGGGCGAACCGCCGGCAAAGCCCGGCGTGATCCGCAAGGCGACGATCGTCACCGCCGAGTAAGGCAAGCGATCTGCGCATCGGGGAGGAGGCCGTGGTCATCACGGGCGCCTCTTCGGTGCGCAGGCGATTGCAAAATGCGCAATCACAGTTGCAAATAAAAAATCAGTTTTCGACTGAGGTATAAGTCGTATCGTCACTGTGGAGAGCATAGGGGCACGTTTCGGGAATCCTCCCAGTCCTTCCCCTTGCAAAAGGCGCCGAAAACGATGTCCGTTTCCGCTGAGTCCTTCACGCCAACCAACGCTCGCATTGCCCACCCGGCCTATGCCGCAAAGGTCATGGATGCCACGGCCGCCGCAGAGCTGATCCAGCCGGGCGATACCGTGGGGATGAGCGGATTTACCGGCGCGGGGTATCCCAAGGAAGTGCCGCAGGCGCTGGCCGCGCGAATCGAGGCGAGCCATGCGGCGGGCAATCCGTTTTCGATCCGGGTGTGGACCGGCGCTTCGACCGGGCCCGAACTCGACGGCGCGCTGGCCAAAGTCAAAGGCATCGATTTCCGCCTGCCCTACAATTCCGACCCTTATGCCCGCGAACAGATCAACGCCGGGACGATGCAATATATCGATATGCATCTGTCGCAAGTCGCGCCGATGGCCTGGCAGGGCTTTCTTGGCCCGCTCAATGTGGCGCTGATCGAAGTTTCGGCGATCCTGCCCGACGGGTCGGTCGTGCCGTCAAGCTCGATCGGCAACAACAAGACCTGGCTCGACCGCGCCGATCGCATCATCCTCGAAGTCAATTCGTGGCAGAGCGAAGCGCTGCAGGGCATGCATGACATCTATTACGGCACCGCGCTGCCGCCGAACCGCGTACCGATCCCCCTGGTCAAGCCGCAGGATCGCATCGGCCAGCCGACGTTCCGCATCGATCCGTCGAAAGTCATCGCGGTGGTGCCGACCGATACGCCCGATCGCAATGCGCCGTTCAAGGCGCCCGATGCGGCCGCCAACGCGATCGCCGGGCATCTGATGGAATTCTTTGCCCATGAAGTGAAACTGGGCCGCCTGCCGCAGCATCTGTTGCCGATCCAGTCGGGCGTGGGCAATATCGCCAATGCCGTGCTCCACGGATTGCAGGACAGCCCGTTCGAACAACTGACGTCCTATACCGAAGTGCTGCAGGACGGGATGCTCGACTTGCTCGACAGCGGCAAGCTGACGATGGCTTCGGCCACGGCATTTTCGCTCAGCCCCGAGGCCGCCGACCGGCTGAACCGCAACATGGCGCATTACCGCGATCGCATCGTGCTGCGTCCGCAGGAAATCAGCAACCATCCCGAACTGGTGCGCCGCCTCGGCTGTCTTGCCATGAACGGGATGATCGAGGCCGACCTTTACGGAAACGTCAATTCGACGCACCTGATGGGCAGCCGTATCCAGAACGGGATCGGCGGATCGGGTGACTTTGCCCGCAATGCCTATATCTCGATCTTCATGGCGCCTTCGACGGCCAAGGGCGGCAAGATCTCGACCATCGTGCCCCAGGTCAGCCATGTCGACCATATCGATCAGGACGTGCAGGTTATCGTTACCGATCAGGGTCTTGCCGATCTGCGCGGTCTGGCGCCGAAGCAGCGCGCCGAAGTGGTCCTCGCCAAGTGCGTCCACCCGACCTATCGCGACCAATTGGCCGATTACTATGCCCGCGCGCTGCGCGATTCCTACGGCAAGCATTCGCCCTCGCTGCTGCGTGAAGCGCTGTCGTGGCATTTGCGCTTCGTCGAAACCGGCACGATGCTCGCTTGATCCGGCTCACCTGACCAGATTGCCCCCGGGGTTTTTGCGCCTCGGGGGTTTTCATGCCATGGTCCGACGATCATGAGCATCGAACCCGAACGCCCGCCGCTGCCGCCGTTTACCCGCGTCGAAGATGCCGCGCAGAAAGTCCGCCTGGCCGAAGATGCCTGGAACGGGCGCGATCCGGCGCGTGTCGCGCTGGCCTATACCCCCGACAGCCAGTGGCGCAATCGCGCCGAATTCATCACCGGGCGCGAAGCCATCGTGGCGTTTCTGACGCGCAAGTGGGCGCGCGAGCTGGACTATCGGCTGATCAAGGAGCTGTGGGGCTTTCGCGAAAACCGCATGGCGGTGCGCTTTGCCTATGAATGGCATGACGACAACGGGCAGTGGTTCCGCTCTTATGGCAACGAATTGTGGGAATTCGATCCGCGCGGGCTGATGCAGCGGCGCATCGCCAGTATCAACGACGCGCCGATTGCCGAGCCCGATCGCCTGTTCCATTGGCCGCAAGGCCGCCGCCTCGACGATCATCCGGGGTTGAGCGAACTCGGCCTGTAAGGTTCCGGGATTTGGGGGCGAGGGAGAGCGGTTTTGGATTGGCTGGCATACGATCACTATCTCTATGCGGCGGCGGCCTTGCTCGGCACGTTCGTCACGGCGTGGGTATTGCTCCAGGTGTTGGGCGAACCGCGATGGAGCCATGCGGTTGCCGGAATCGCGGGTGTGGTGCCGCCGTTCATCAACGTTTTGGGGGTCTTGTTCGGCCTGACGCTGGCGTTCCTCGCCAACGATACCTGGAACGCGCACGATCGCGCTCTGGCAGCGGTCAATCGTGAGGCGGATGCGCTTCATGCGATTGCGGTGCTTGGCGGTCACTTGCCAGCCGCCGACACTGTGCTGGTCGATGGTGCCGTGCGGGACTATGCGCGTGCCGCATTGGGTGAATGGCCGATGCTGTCGCGGCGCAAGACCAGCCCGGTTGCGATGCAGGCCGCCGATCGGTTGCTGGGCGTGTTGTCCGATCGCCATCTTGCCACGGTCGGCGGCGCCGCGGCTGCAGAGCAGGACATCGCGCTCGCGCTGGCGGTGCGCGATGCGCGTGAAACGCGGCTGGCATTGAGCCAGACTCACGTCAATCCGCTGAAATGGGCGGGCATGGCCGTGCTGGGCTTTTTGACCATGGTTTCGGTCGCGGTGGTCCATGTCGGCAATCCGCGCGCGATGCGCGTGGCGGTCGCGCTGTTTGCGCTCGCTTCTGCGCCGACAGCGGTGATCGTGCTGATCCATGGCAATCCGTTTCAGCCGCCCGCGGCGGTCTCCGCAGCGCCGTTGGCGGCCGTGCTGTCCGGCGTGTCACGCTAGTGGTCCGATTCTGACATTTGCTCCCGCTCTCGGCCAGGTAGTGCGCAAATGTCAGAATCTTTTCGGACCACTAGAAACGTTTGATTCTAGTGGATTTTCCGTTTTTGACATTTGCGACCGTGCTATCCGGATGGCGGGATGCAAATGTCAAAAACAATCCACTAGACAAGCCTTGGCCAAGGCTCGGTCGAGTGCGGCAATCCGCTCTGGCGTGGCCGATGCTATTCCAAACAGCAGGCCGGGGCGCGTCGGCGCAATGGCGCACGTGGACAGGGCCGTGGGGGCCAGCCCGTGGTGGTGGAGCATCCGGGCGAGCGCGCGGTCATCGGCAGTCTGATCGCGCAGCCGGGTGCAAAGCTGCAATCCCCCGTCACGTGCGCCGGGCACCAGCCATGCGCTCCAGCGTGTCTCGATCATGGCGGCGGTCGCCTCCATGCGCGCGTGATAGATCTTGCGCATGCGGCGGATATGCGCGGCAAGGTATCCGTCGCGAATGAAATCGGCCATCGCCGCCTGAACATGCACCGCGACCGAGCCGCCGCCCTGCCGGATCGTGGCCTCGATCTTGGGCAGGAGCGCCTGCGGCACGATCGCATAAGCAAGGCGCAGGCCGGGGGCGAGCACTTTGGAAAAGGTGCCGATATAGGCGACCTGAGCCCCCGAACCCAAACCCTGGAGCGCGGCGAGCGGGCGCCCGGCATAGTGGAATTCGCTGTCGTAATCGTCTTCGATGATCAGTGCGTCATGGCGCGCGGCAAAATCGAGCAAGGCCATCCGCCGTACCAGGCTCATCGCCACGCCGGTCGGATACTGGTGCGATGGCGAAACGCAGATCAGGCGCGGCACGGTGCCGGGCGGCGCGGCGGCGCAATCAAAGCCCTGATCGTCGACCGGCACCGGCACCAGCCGCGCTCCGGCGCGGGCCAGCAGGCTTCGCGCAGTTGGGTAGCCGGGGTCTTCGACCCATGCCGCATCGCCCGGGTGCAGGCTGACGCGCGCGATCAGGTCGATTGCTGCCGCCGTCGAAGCGAGGATCACGACTTGCGCCGGATCGGCCACCACAGCGCGGGTGCGCGCGACATGCTCGACGATCGCCTCGCGAAGGGGCGCAAGGCCCATCGCTTCGCCATAGCCGAGATCGTGCCAGCGCAAGTGGCGCGCTCGCGCCGTCAGGCAGCGGCTCCAGGCCTTGACCGGAAACGTGTCGGGATCGGGCAGGCCGGGGCGAAACGGCATGAAGCGTTCGGGGTCCTGCGCGGCGCGTGGCGGCGTCGCGGCGGGGGCATCGCCGTCACGCAGCCCGGTCGGCAATTCGGCGACGCGCGTTGCCGAGCCGGGGTGACCGGCGAGGAACCCTTCGGCGCGCAGCCGCTCATAGCCGGCGACCACCGTACTGCGCGCCACGCCGAGCAGCGCGGCGAGCCCCCGCGTCGAGGGCAAGGCATCGCCGGGCCGGATCGCGCCGGCGAGAATGCGGGCGCGCACGGCATGATAGATCTGCCCTTCGAGATCGCCACCGGTGCGGTCGAGATTCAGCCATGCTGCGCTGTCTTTTGCCATGAGTCATCAAACCGGACTGCTGAAAAAATGGCAAGTGGATGTTTTGGCCATACCGCTTTGTGGATAGCCAGCAACTCCACGCAAGCTGTCCGGAGGAATCATGTCGAGCTTTCCCGTTACCGAACGCAGCCGGATCCGCCGGATGCACGAACGCGGCAGTCACGAGCATGCGGCGGTTCACGCCGTGCTCGACGCTGCGCCCTTGTGTCATGTCGGCTATGTCATCGATGGCGAGCCTTATGTCACCCCGACGATCCATTGGCGCAAAGGCAACCGGGTATTCTGGCACGGATCGGCGGCGAGCCGTTTTCTGCGCAAGATCGAGGGGCAGCGCGTGTGCCTGACCGTCAGCCTGATGGATGGCTATGTGCTGGCGCGTTCCGCCTATAACCATTCGGTCAATTTCCGCTCGGCGATGGTGTTCGGTCGTGCGCAGAGCCTGACCGAACCCGACGAAATCGCTGCCGCGCTGCGCCATCTGGTCGATGACGTGTTCCCCGGCCGTTGGGACAGCTTGCGCCCGATGAGCGCGCAGGAGCAAAAGGCGACCAGTGTGGTGTGGATGGACATCGAGGAAGCCAGCGTAAAGGACCGCGTGGCTCCGCCGGGCGATGATGATGAAGCCGACTACCCGGTCTGGGCCGGAGTCCTGCCGATGCGCACGATTCTGGGCGCTGCCGAGCCAGCGCCGGGGCCGCACCATGACTTGCCTTTGCCCAAAGAACTGGCCCGGCTGATCGCCTCGGGGCGCTTGCGCTGAACAATCCACTAGAATCAAAAGTTTCAAGTGGCCCGAAAAGATTCTGACATTTGCGCACCACCTGGCCGATAGCGGGTGCAAATGTCAGAATCGGACCACTAGAGCCCGGCCTTGATCATCCAGTCGTGGAACAGCCGTACCGGGCGCGATTGCAACGCGCGCGGACGGCACACGAACCAATAGCTGTAGGGGCTGTCGACTTCGATGTCATAGACCCGCGCCAGCCGCGTATCATGGCTGCGCGAGAAATGGTCATCATGCATGATCGCGATGCCAAGACCCTGGGCTGCGGCTTCAAGGAGCAACTGGCCCGAATCGAAATGGTCGACCGCCGCCGGTTCGAGGCCTTCGAGATGGAGCGTGCGCTTCCACGCTTCAAAGCTCATCGGCAAGTCGTTGTGGACCAGAAACGTCTGCTTCGACAGCTTTTCGACGTCGGGCCGGTCGCCCAGTTGCGCGGCCATTTCGGTGTTGGCGATGGCATAGACGCGGTTGTGATCGAGACGCACCGCGTGAAGCGAGGCATCGGGCCCTTCAGACAGGATGATCGCGGCGTCGATCGTATCGCCCAGCTTGGTTTCGGCGGCATGGCCGCTGTCGATGTCGATATGCAATTGCGGATGCAGCTTGCGCAGTTCGCCCAGGCGCGGAAACAGCCGCTGGCTGCCAAACAGCGGCAGCACGCCGAGGCGCAGCCGCATGACTTTGCCGGTGTCGATCAGCCGCTCGATACGGTCCGCCATTTCGTCGATCAGCGGCGCGACCGAATCATAGAGCACCTGGCCCTCCTCGGTCAGCTTCAGCGCCTGATGCTTGCGTTCGAACAGCGGCTTGCCGACGAATTCTTCCAGCGCACCCAGCCGGCGCGACAGCGCCGACGGGCTGAGCGCGAGTTCGGCCGCCGCTGTCTTGGCAGAGCCGGCGCGGACCACGCGGATAAACGCTTCGAGCGAACGCAGCGGGGGAAGGCGGCGGATCATGGCCGACCCTGCAGGGCAAATGGTCGTCCTCGACCGGTCGTATCGATCATGTTTTGCCCTTTATTCACCATCATCGTCCGCCGGTGCAGGGGCATGGAGCCGCAACCGGGTCAGCCTTCGCTCGTCCCCATCGGTCACTTCGATCCGCCAGCCGCTGTCATGATCGATGATCCGCCCGACCGGCGGTACTTCGCCGGCCAGCACAACCGCCAGACCGCCGAGCGTATCCACATCCTCGTCCAGAATGGCAAGTCGGGGATCCACCCTTTTTCCGACGTCGTCCAGCTCGGCACGGGCATCGACATCCCAGGTGTCGGCGTCGATGCGGTGAATGAGGTCGACCGGGGCGTCGTCGTGTTCGTCCTCGATTTCGCCGACGATCTCTTCGACCAGATCCTCGATCGTGATGATCCCGTCGGTGCCCGAATATTCGTCGATGACGATCGCCAGATGCATGCGGCTCGCGCGCATGTCGCCCAGCACGTCGAGCGCGCCGCGCGCCTGCGGCACGAACAGCGGCTGGCGCATCAGGCTCGACCAGTCCGCCGGCGGGGCGACACCGTCAAGCGCCATGTCCGCAACGATCCGGAACACGTCCTTGATGTGGACCATGCCGATCACTTCATCGAGCGATTCTCGATAGATCGGCAGGCGGCTGTGGCCGTGTTCGGAAAAGGCGGAGACCAGTTCGGCAAAGCTCGCGCCTGCCGGGACAGCGACGATCTGCCCGCGCGGAATGGCAACGTCGTCGGCGTCGTGTTCGCTGAAATGCAGCAGATTGCGCAGCATCTGC
>Ga0302198_10000106_pt1 | contig 81298 bp, 71 predicted proteins | sample II_Bog_N2_2_FD_193521 | JGI IMG/M metagenome (GOLD analysis project Ga0302198, IMG submission 193521) | Peat permafrost microbial communities from Stordalen Mire near Abisko, Sweden - II_Bog_N2_2 | ecosystem: Environmental > Terrestrial > Soil > Wetlands > Peat | place: Sweden: Abisko...
TCAGCCTAACTCTGTTCGAGAAAACGCCCATTTTACAGGCACTTCAAGAGATGGGCTGCGATAACGACTTAAGCGATATCTGCAACCAATTGAATCTGTTCGACTTGTAGCCGGACAACAGTGATGCAACTTGATCAGTTCGTCTGGGCATGTCACTCCGGCGGCTACCATCGAATCGCTTGCATTCACTACCAGTAGGCTCTCTTTGGGGAGCGGCAACTGACTACTGGCGCCCTTGGCGAAGTACGCGACAGCCGCGAAGCATTGCCTTTTGGAATTGCTCACTGCCTCGGTGAGTTCAGCCCATACTCCCTCACTCAAGAATGTTGTCGTCATCGCTCTTAGCTCTCATTTAGTCGCGGAAGTAAATACAAGTGCAAGCTCCAGTGCTAGGAGTCCCAGGCTTAGATAGGATGCCTGGGACTTCTAGTTGATTGAGACTACTCCTCTTCTTCCTCCACAGGGCGCTTGGCGTTGGCGAGGATCTTTTCGGCTACTAGCTGCGGGACGATGTCGTAGTGGTCCATCTCCATGCGGTAACTGCCCTTGCCCTGGGTCATGGAGGTGAGGATGGTCCCGTAAGTCAGCATCTCGGCCATGGGAACCTGCGCGTTGATAACCGTGGTGCGACCCTTGGACTCCATGCCGCCCACGCGGCCGCGGCGTCCGTTGAGGTCGCCCATCAGGGCGCCGGCAAACTCGTCCGGAGCCTCGATTTCGACCTTCATGATGGGCTCAAGCAGGCAGGGCTTGCAGGACTCCATGCACTTGCGGAAGGCGATGCGCCCGGCCATCTTGAACGACATTTCGTTGGAGTCCACGTCGTGGTAGCTGCCGTCGTAGACGGTGGCCTTGAAGTCCACCACCGGGTAGCCGGCCAGGTAGCCGCGGGCGGCTGACTCGACGATGCCCTTCTCGATGGCGGGGATGAAGTTGCGCGGCACAGCGCCGCCGAAAACCTCATTGCCAAACTGGAAACCGCCGCCGCGGGGCAGGGGCTCCATGCGGATCTTGCAGTCGCCGAACTGGCCGTGGCCGCCGGTCTGCTTCTTGTGGCGGCCTTGCGCCTCGGCCTTGCCGCGGATGGACTCGCGGTAGGGCACCTTGGGCGCCTTGAGGGTGACCTCGGCGTGATAGCGCTTCTTGAGCCGGCTGACGATGGTTTCAATGTGCGGCTGGCCGGCGCCGGCGATGAGGAACTCGTTGGTCATGGGGTCGCGGAAGAAGCGGATGAGCCGGTCCTCTTCCATGAGCTTGTGGATGGCGGGGGCGAGCTTGTCTTCGTCGGCGCGCGACTTGGGTTCGATGGCGTAGGTCATGGCCGGCTCGGGGAAGTCGGGCACTTCGACCTGCACCTCGGCGCCCTTCTGGCCCAGGGTGTCGCCGGTGAGGGTGTCGCGCAGCTTGGCCACGGCGCCCAGGTCGCCGGCGTGCAGCTCGGGCACCTCGATGGCCTTGCGGCCCTGCATGACGCTCAGGTGGGAGAGCTTCTCCTGGCTGCGGCGGGTGTAGTTTTCCAGGGTGGCGTCGTTCTTGACCACGCCGCTGATGACCTTGAAGAAGGTGACGCGCCCGGAGAAGGGATCGGTCATGGTCTTGAAGACCACCAGGCCCACCGGCTCGCTGTCAGCCACCTTGCGCGCGGCGAGGACAGCCGCGTCGGGGTCTTCTTCCTTGCCGGGCTCGACCGGGGTTTTCACGGCGAAGGGGGCGCGCTCGAGGGGCGAGGGAGCATAGGTCTTGAGGAAGTCCAGCAGATGGTCGTTGGCCATGTTGGCCAAGCCGCTGGAGAAGAGTACGGGGAAGATGCGGTCATCGCGAATGGCTTCATGCAGGGCGGCGATGAGATGCTCCTCGGGGATGGTGCCCTTCTCGAAGTACTCCTCCATCAGCTCGTCCTTGCCCTCGGCCACCAGTTCCACCAGCGCCTCGTGGCGGGCCTTGGCGTCGGCAGCCACGCTGGCGGGAATCTCGGTGGTGACCTTGCCGCGGCCGTCGCCGCCGGGGGTGTAATAGAAGGCATCCATGGTGATCAGGTCCACCACGCCATGGAAGCCCTGGGCATCGGAGATGGGCAACTGCACGGGCACGCACTGCCGGCCCCAGCGATCGACCAGGTCTTCCATGAGGGCGCTGAGCCCGCCGCCACCGCCGGCCTTGGGGTGATCCATCTGGTTGACCACCACGATGCGGGGGACGCCGGCCTCTTCAGCAAACTTCCACACCCGCTCGGTCATGGCCTCGACGCCATTCTGGGCGTTCACCAGCACCACGGCGGTTTCGACCGGCAGCAGCGCGGCGCGGGCTTCGTGGCTGAACATATGAAAGCCGGGGGTATCGACAAAATTGATTTTCACGCCCTGCCACTCGGCAAAGGCGACGGCGTTCTGCATGGTGACGCCGCGGGCTACTTCTTCTTCGTCATAGGCGGTGACGGCCGAACCGTCTTCCACCCGGCCCTGGGTGGGGGTCATCTTCGCGGCATGCAGCAAGGCGGCAATCAAGGTGGTTTTGCCGCTGTGCGCATGCCCCATTACAGCTACGTTGCGGATCTCACTTCCCTGGTACGTTTTCATGGTGTTTCTCCTTGGCATTGCAAATCTGTTCCCCGCGGCCGGCGAATCTTGCGGCCGCCTGCGGTGGGGCCAATCTTCCGATGAATGTTGCTTCCTGCTTTCCCGCCTCAGACACGGCAAATGCGCGCGGGCGCCCCGCCCTTGCCGCGGCTGCGGGGCCTCTAGGGACAGGTCTTCGCCCGCGGGGCGGCATTTTGCGGCCAGGGTGGGAGTGCACGAAGCTGTTCCGGGGGAATTCCCGGACACAGAAACTGTTTTTCAGTGGGTGTGCCGGACGCAGGAAAGCCGTGGGGACGTCCGTGAGGGCGTCAAGGTGGCCGAATTGCAGGGCCACAGATCCCGGTCTGCCGTCTTCCTCGTCCGTCATTGAGAGGGTCTCGGGCCGGCGCCGTGCGGAGGAAGGGAGGATGAATCCGCAGGGCGTCTTTCGCTAAGAAGCGGATGCTATCACACGCGGAGTGTGAACGTCCTGTGACTGGGGGCACAGGGAGGAGATTAGGAGATTAGGAGATTAGGAATTAGGGATTAGGGATTAGGGATTAGGCGAACGCGGCTGCCGCACCCTGGGAAGGATGCGGCAGCCGGGATTCGGCGGGGGTTACTGCACGGTGACGGTGACAGGTGTGGAAGTGGTGATCTGTGCGTTGGCTGAATCGACTCCAGCCACGGTGAATACATAGTTGCCCGGGGTGGTTGCCGGGGTAACCGGGGTATTGTTTGTCGAGGAGTTGGAGCTTCCGCCTCCGCAGCCGATTACCCCGGCGGCAGCGACGATACCCAGCAGGACCAGCATCAACAGCCAGCGCCGACGCCTTGCGGGCAGGCCGAACATCAGCAGAAGCGCCAGGACCGCGCCTCCGCCGCCCCGCCCCCAGAGCTTCTGGCCGAAGGGCTGGCCGAGAGAGGCGGATGACGCTGCGGTTGTCTGCACGGTCAGGGTGGTGGTACCGCTGCCGCCAGCCGTGATGGTTACGCTGGTCGGGCTCAAGCTGCACTTGGGCAGGCTCTGTGCGCCGCTCGGAGAGGTGGTCAGGGAGCAGGTCAGATTAAGCGTTCCGGAGTAGGTGCTGCCTGCCGAGATGGTGACGTTGCCGGTTGCGGCGGATCCGGGGGCAACGGGAGACGGAGTTGGTACCGAGATCGCTGCCGGTGAGACCGTAATCGTGGCTGTCCCGGTCGCACTGGCGTAGGTTCCGTCCCCTGGGTAGGTGGCGGTTATGGTGGTGGCGCCGCTGCTGAGGGTACCGGCCGCAATGGTAAAGCTGGCCGAGCCGCTGGCGAGCGTCTGGTGTGCGCTGTAGGAGCCTCCGGCAAGGGTGACCGTTCCGGTGGGCGCTGTGGAGCCGCTGCCAGCCACGGCAACGGTAACCGTGTCGCTTTGCGTGTCAGTAATGGTCGCAGCCGAAGGAGTCACGGTCACGGTCGGGGTCAGTGCTGTGGCCGGGGGCGTAACCGTGACGGTTTTTGATCCGGTCGCACTGCCATAGGTGGAAGAACTGGAGGCATCGGGGGTGTAGGTGGCCGTCAGCGTGTCCGTCCCGGTTGCCAGCGAACCGGCAGCAACAGTGATGGTCGCAGTGCCGCTGGCCAGCGTTGTTGCCGTGGAACTGTAACTGCCGCTGCTCAGAGTGACCGAGCCGGTGGGGGTCGCGCTGCCGCTGCCGCCGCTGACAGCGACCGCCACCGTCAACGACTGCGCGGTGGTGATGGTGGACGCGGACGGCGTCACCGTGACGGTGGGTGTGATCGTTGTCGAGGCGCTAGTTACCGTCACCGATTTCGTTCCGGTAGCGCTGTTGTAGGTCGAGGAACTGGAGGAGTCGGGCGTGTAGGTGGCGGTCAGCGTGTCCGTGCCGGCCGTCAGCGAGCCAGCAGCAACAGTGATGGTTGCGCTGCCGCTGACAAGCGTTGTTGCCGCCGAGGTGTAGCTGCCGCTGGTCAGCGTGACGGAACCGGTTGGGGTGGCGCTGCCGCTGCCGCCGCTGACGGCAACCGTCACCGTCAACGACTGCGCGGTGGTGAGGGTGGATGCGGACGGCGTGACCGTGACGGTAGGCGTGGTCTTTGACGAGGAGGTTACCGTCACCGACGCCGTTCCCGTGGCGCTGTTGTAGGTAGAGGAACTGGAGGAGTCGGGCGTGTAGGCGGCGGTCAGCGTGTCTGTCCCGGCCGTGAGCGAGCCGACAGCAACGGTGATGGTTGCGCTGCCGCTGACAAGCGCCGTTGCCACGGAACTGTAGCTGCCGCTGGTCAACGTGACCGCGCCGGTCGGGGTGGCGCCGCCGGTTCCGCCGCTGACGGCGACCGTCACCGTCAACGACTGCGCGGTGGTAATGGTGGATGCGGACGGCGTGACCGTAACGGTGGGCGTGGTCTTTGTCGCACTGGCTGCGTAGGCGCTGATGAAGGTACCCGCGTCGAGCGAGCCGAGGCCGGTGACCTCGTCATAGCCGGCCGTGACCAGGAACCCTGCCTGGCCGCCGCTCAGTCCGGTTGCCGAGGGAATGCTGTTGTTGCACATGCTGGGGGTGTTGACGCTGCAATTGCTAACGCCGCTGGTGGCACCCGTCACGTCGTGAAACGCGGCGGGGACGCTGGCCGCCATGGCATAGAGGCTGGGATTCAGGTTGCCTTGGGCCGAGCCCAGCTTCTGATCGAGCAGAGCCGTGATGCCTGCCATGCCGGGAGCTGCCGCGGAGGTGCCGGAGAAGTACTCGAAGCCGAAACTGCCACTTACCGTGACACAACTGCTGCTGTTGGCGGTGCCTGCGGCCGCCAGGCATCCGAAGTAGCCGTCGTGGCCTGAGGCCGAGAAGGCAATGTCCGGGGTATAGCGGCCGACCTTGCCGGGGACGCCGGTTCCCGTTTGCCAACTGGGGGTAGCGACGAGGAGGCTCACGCCGCCGCCGGAGGAGGCCACGACGGGGCTGGAGTTCGAGTCCAGCGGCTCATTCCACGCGCCCTCGGGAATATAACTGCGCACCGAGGAGAGGTTGGTTCCGTTGCTGGAACTCCAGTAGGTGGAGGGGTTGCTCCAATCGGCAAACTCGGTTCCGCCCACGCAGGTGGCATAGCTGGAGGAGCAGATGTAATTGGGGCTGTTGGCCAAGGGGCTTGCCGGTGGCGTGGTGAAGCTGGCATCGCAGCCGGAGGCGCCGGAGTCGTCGGAGGAGACAAACACCGAAATGCCTTCCGCCGTGGCGCTCTTGAACAGCGAGTCCCAAAAAGTGACTCCAGATTGCCCGGCCGAGTGCTCGCACAGCCCGAAGCTGATGCTCATCACCTGGGGCGGCGAAGAAGCATTCACCAAATACTGCGCATCCGCGCCGATGTCCCCGCCATTGCCGCTGGTGTCAACCACCAGCAGGAGATTGGCGCCCTGGGCCGTGCTGCCAGCGCGCATCACATCGAGCGTGGCTTCGAGCTGGTCTTCAGGGACATTGCAGGGCGATGCCGAGCAGGCGGTCAGAGGGGAACCCGGATCGGTGGTATTGGGCGGAACGACCGTAGTGAGCCTGCTGGTGATGGAAGGGATTCCGGTCTTGCTGGTGAAATTGTCGAGATCGGCAGTATTGACGCGCGAGCGGCCCACGATGCCGATGGTGATGCCCGCGCCGGTCAGGCTGGCGGGGATATCGTAGACAGTGGCAAAGTCGGCGGGCGAAAGATAGTGGCTGCCGCCGGCGGTGGTCTCCTGCGGCGAAGCCGATTGCGCCGGGGCGGCATGGACCTGGGGCTTCTCCTCGATGGTGTAGAGGCCGCGCACGGCTTTGATGACCGGGACGAGCGCCTGCGGGATCATGGGATCGGAGGAAACCGACATGCGCTGGACGCCATTGACCTTGTAGTAATGCATCTCAGTCTGGAAGGCGCGGCCGATGTCTGCCGCCGTGCCGCCGAAGCCGATGAAGATGCGGCTGGGCGAAACCCAGTTCACATGCAGACCCTGCGACTGCAACCAGCCGGTGACGCTGGCAATGTCCTGATCGGAGAGGCCGAAGCGCTGCCCCACCTCGACGGGAGTGAGCCAATGGTGGTAGTTCGGCGAGGCGGGGTTTTGCTGGTCTGCCAGGAACTGGTCAAAGGCCTGCTCCTGCTGGGGCGAGCGAGCCAGGACGATGGTCATTTGATCCAGCGCCTGGTCTGCCGGAACCAACCCCGCATTGTTGGCCGGTTTGGCCCAGAGCGGAAGGTGGTTGGGCAAGGCGCGCACCTGGGAGGTGTCCACAGCCCGTGTGACCTGACTGGCCGTCTGGGCGCCGAGGCCAACCCCGGCGAAGGCAACTGCCAACAACAGAACAGGTATGGCCAGCAGGCGCGGCAACCTGCCGAGGACCAGGCCCAGACGCTTACCAGGCCGCGAGACAACGGGGGAGAGAGAGACTTGTGGCAGCTGACGCATGGAGTGACATCCCCTTTCAAACGAGTTCATGCCTTGCAAGGCATGGAATGGTTGGCCTTATCCGAGAGTATTGGCGACAAAACCCGTCGATCACGGAATCGCGAGCAGCGCTCGCAAACACTTTGCACGGTGACTATAGCTCTAAACTGCCTTGGCAAGCCAGTCTGGCTGTTCCCATTTGCCGGTGCAGGAATGATCGATCGGACCGCTGGGGTCCGAACCCGCCGTCAGAACCGGCCGCGCAAGCCGCGGGAAAGCACCTGCGCGCAAAAACAATCTGGAAGAATGAAGTAGATTTCCATTCCGCTGGTTTGTCAAACAAATATTGATCTAATCGCAGCCAGGTGATCGTCCGGCGAGGTTGCCGAGGGCGTGACCCATCAAGCAGACGCATCTGCGGCGGGCGCCGCGGGAATGCCTGACCGGGAGCGCCGGCGTTTGAGGGGCTAAATGGGGATCTCGATCAGGCAGGAGGGGCGGGCGTACGGGCTGCCGGAAGAATGCGTTGGCACGCTTGCCCGCTCTGGAGCGTTTTCTGTTTAAGGGTAACCGGTGGAGATTTGAATTCATGTTCTCCCACCCTTGAATCAAAGGACGATTCAAGGATGGGGCACCCAAAGTTTCATCCAGCTTGGATCGGCGAGGCCGGCGACCTAGTCGTCGGCGCCGGCCTTGTCGGTTTCCACTTCCCGCTCGGCCAGATGGTCAAACCAGGTGAACTTGAGAATGGCCGAAGTGCCCAGAGTCACCGCCAGGCAGATAAAGACGCGCTGGAACTCCTGGATCACGACGTAGAGCGGCAGGGCCACCAGGCTGATCTGCCAGACGATGCCCACCGCGATATTGAACATGTCGCGGGGGAAGTCCTTGTTGCGCTTGAAGCCGGGGTCCTCGGCGAGCACCTTCTTGAGCACCGGTCCCCAGAAGCCCCACGGCCGCACGCGGCGATAGAAATCCATGAGGATGGCGTCGTCTTCCGGCTTGGTGAGCAGGGTGCCCAGCAGGCAGCCGGTCAACGAGATCAGCAGCACCAGGGGAAAGACGATGGTGACATCGAGATTGACCGGATATTTGGCAAGCAGGCTCTGGATGATGGGCAGATTGCCCAGCAAGCCGGGGAAGGCCAGCACCAGCGCAGCGACAATGCCGGTGATCATGCCCCAGAAGTAGCCGTAGCCGTTGAAGCGCCACCAGTACCACTTGAGGACGTTGGAAGCCGTGTAGCCGCCCCACAGGCCGGAGACGATCCACAAGACCACGGAGTTGACCGAGGTGACGTTCCATCCGATCAGAACGCCGATGACCACGACCACAAAGGAGCTGAGATAGGCGAGGCGAACATAGGTCTTGGGCGCGGCGTGGGGATTGATGTAGCGCTTGTAGATGTCGTTGACGAAATACGGCGGCGCGGCGTTGACGGTGGCCGCGAAGTTGGACATGAAGGCGGCCAGCAGGCCGGCGATCAGGAATCCCAGCAGGCCGGCGGGGACGAAGCGACCCAGCGCCAGGGGCAGCACCAGTTCGAAGTCCATGTTGGGGCCCATGGCGCGGATGTTGGGGCCGAAGAAGGCCGCCGCGAGGATGGTGAGTCCGATGATGAGGAAGTAGCGGGGGGGGGTGAGAACGATGTTGACCCAGGCGCTCATCATGGAGGCTTCACGCGGAGACTTGGCGGAGAGCACGCGCTGCATGTCGTAGTTGGGCGCCGGTCCGGCCGCCGAGATGAGGATGCCCTTGAAGAGCAGCATCATGACAAAGAAGCCGAAGAGGCCGTAGCCGTCCTTGGCGATGGTGGCGCTGGCCGAGGGCAGCAGGGTGGACCAATCCAGATTCAAATGCCATCCGAAGAAGAGGTTGTCCCAGCCGGGGGGCACCATGCGGTGCAGAGTGGCTGGCGAGACCTTCATCATGGCGATGACGCCCACGGCAAAGCTGGCGATGGCCAGGATGAAGAACTGGACAACCTCAGTAATGACGACGCTGATCATACCGCCCTTGATGACGTAGACCGCGGTGATGGCGATGAGGATGAGCGCGTACTGGTTGGGGGAAAGATGCCAGGGCAGGAACTCGGCGGCAAACTTGCCGATGCCCTTGAAGCCATAGGTGAAGAACCCGATGATGCTGACAAAGGCGTAGACCACGACGATCATGTGCGACAGTTGCGCGCCGCGGCCGGTGCCGAAACGCGTCTTGATCCACTCCGCGCCGGTCATGACCTTGGAACGGCGCAGCCACGAGGAGAGATAGACCATGAGGAATATCTGGTTGAAGGTGGGCCAGAGCCAGGGGATCCACACGCTCTTCAGCCCGTAGATGAACATCCAGTAGACCAGCAGCATGGTGCCGCTGATGTCGAACATTCCCGAGGCGTTGGAGATGCCCAGCATGTACCAGGGCATGGTGTTGCCGCCGAGAAAGTAGTTCTGCATGCTGTGCGAAGCGCGCTTTGAAACCCAGTAGCCAATGAGCACCGTGCTCAGCAGGTAGGCCACAATGATGACGATGTCAATTACGTGAAGGTGCATTCGATCTCCCAATTCCTGCAGGCGGCATGGTTTTTCCGCGCTCCGCGGGAAACGCAATGCTGGCTTTCAGGCCGTTGCCGGCGAACTGTACTTCGGCGTTGCGAAGCGGTCATGCGCTTGACGGAACAGCGCGCTCCCGCCTCAGTAAACTCAAGTCGTACGAACTTCCGGCTCCTAACGCAGTTCCCCAGCCAACAGAAACACCAGCGAAGCCTGCCAGTTGATTGCAATCTCATTGCTTGCATAGGAAGCCAACTGGTCGGCGTAGACCTTCGCCGGCGGCAAATCCTTGGGCAGCGCGGCTAGAACCGCGTCTGCCCGTCCAGCATTTGGCCCGCCCGAGAGCAGGCCCGGCCAGGGCTGGGCGTGCTTGCCGTCGCCGCTGGGCCGATGATGCGGGTGCTGGTACGGATGCTCGCCCACCTGCGTGACCCAGGAGAGCGAGAAGGTGTTGCGTCCCAGCAGATAGTGCAGATTGTCCCGCGCCGCATCCACAAAGGCGCGCTCGGGATGGAGCTTGTTGGCGACGAGCAGATAGACGCCGTAGCCCGCCGCCACGCCATTCGATCCCCATACGTAGTCCGCGGCCTTCATGCTGGTGCGGTAGGGATTGGCGCTGGTCCGCTCGACCACCGCGTGAGCCGCATCCACGGTGCGCGCGCGGATTGCCGCCTTGGCCACTTTGCCGTCCGCGCCCCTGTGCTTGCCCAGGGCATAGGTCCACAAGGCCATGGGCGCCACCTGGCTCCAGTTCTCCGCTGGGGGCGAATCCAGGGTGGGAAGGAACGCGGCGTAGTTCTTCTCAAAGAAGTCGTTGTAGGCCGGCTCGCCAGTGGTGCGGGCCAGCTCTGCCGCGGCCCACAGGCGCTCATCCTGGCAGTTGGCGTCACCGTACTCGCCGGTCGAGATGTCCTGCGGATTTTTGAAGATCACGTTGGGATACTTTTCGGTCCAGGCCCAGGCCCGGCGGGCCGCATCCAGCGCCTGCGCGGCAAACCTGGCGTCGTAGGGCTGGTAGACCCGCGCGGCAATGGCGGCCACGGCAGCCAGATCCGCGGTGGCGCAGGTGCTTTTGTAAGGAGCCGTGCCGGTGCCGATCACTTCGCTGGGAAGCGTGTCGTCCTGGGGCGCGACGAAGCCGGGGAAGTGCTCGCTGGTCTGCTTTTGCCAGACGCCGCCATCGTCGTCCTGCATCTTCAGCATCCAGGCCAGGTTCCAGCGCGCTTCATTGAGAATGTCGGGAGTGCCGTTGCCGCTCTCGGGAATCTTGAGCGAAATGCCCTGAAGCTGCTTACCAAAGATTTCCCAGGTCCACAGCAAGGTGCCGGTGCTGATGCCGGAGTTGACCACATAGCGGCCATAGTCGCCGGCGTCGTGCCAGCCGCCGATGTTGTCGCGAACCCCTTTGGCGCCGGAACTGGCGTTGAACTCGCCATGCAGGTGGCAGGCGGGATGGGAGTAGCCGGGAAACTCCGGCCCCATGTCGACCGCCGTTCCGCAGCGCTGCCCGTAGAAAGCGCGCATGGCCATGTAGTAGGTGCGCTGGAAGACGTTCTGGCCGAGGGCGAAGTTCCAACTGCGACCCACGCCGGGAACCTCGATGTAATACGTGCCGGGCTTGCGGAACCTGGAGAAATCCGCGGCCTGCACCTGGTCGCCGGTGTTGGCGTCCGCCTGGGCGGGCGCGAGCTTTCCGTGGAAGACGACCGCATTGTCGGCGGAGCGCCGGACCTCAAAAGTCTGAGCAGTCGCGCTGACCAGGGCAACCTTGGGGCCGTCGAGCGGATAGCCCACCTGGTCGACCTTGATGGCCAGGCTGGCGCTGTCGGCCGCGTGGAGCAGGGCGGCGGGAAACAGAAAGAGCCCGGCAAGGAAGACGAGGGCCGGGATTTCCCGGCTGGAGCGGGCATGAATGAAGGCCAGAAGCAGAGAACTTGCCATGGGTATTTTTCGCCTCGTACGAGCGCCAAGTATAAGTGGAAAGACGCGCAAGTTTCTCACACTTTCCCGTTTTCTGGCAACGCGCGCGCGCAAACCCAATGGATGCTCTGTTTAGCTTGCGCGGGGCTGCTCGTTTTCTTAGGCGCGGGGCCCGTGGACGTTTTTCGAAGTACCGCGAAACGCTCTGCAAAAACGTTTGATTAAGTTTCGAGCGAACGGCTATACTGGCGGCGGTCTTCTTCCTGCATGGAGCGCGCGCTATGAAGTTCGGATATTTCGACGACTTAAACCGTGAGTACGTGATAACGCAACCAGAAACCCCCTTGCCGTGGATCAATTACCTGGGCTGCGAGGCGTATTTCGGCATCATTTCCAACACCGCGGGAGGCTACTCGTTCTATCGCGACGCGCGCCTGCGCCGGCTCACCCGCTACCGCTACAACAACGTGCCGCTGGACTGCGGCGGGCGCTATGTTTACCTGCGCGACGACGAGTCGAAGCAGTTCTGGTCGCCTTCCTGGCAGCCTACGCGGACCGAGCTGGAGGACTACTCCTGCCGGCACGGCATGGGCTACAGCGTGATCGGCTCGACGGCCAACGGCATCGAGGCGCACACCCGCTACTTTGTGCCCCTGGACGAGAACCTGGAGATTTGGCAACTGACGGTGACCAACCGGCGCACGACCAAGGCTCAGGTTTCGGCTTTTGCCAACGTCGAGTTCTGCCTGTGGGACGCGCAGGACGACGCCACCAACTTCCAGCGCAACTTCAACACCGGCGAAGTGGAAGTGGAAGACGGCGTTATTTATCACAAGACGGAGTACCGCGAGCGGCGCAACCACTTTGCCTACTTCGCCTGCTCCCGTCCAACGGCCGGGTTCGACACGCAGCGCGAGTCGTTCCTGGGCCGCAACCGCGGCTGGGACAGGCCGGCGACGGTGGAAGCCGGCGAACTGACCAACTCCATTGCCCACGGCTGGTCGCCGATCGGCGCGCAGCAGGTGAAGCTGGAACTGGAGCCCGGCGAGACGCAGCAGATCGTGTTTGTGCTTGGTTACCACGAGAATCCCGTGGACCAGAAGTTCTTGCCCGCAGGTTCGCAGACCATCAACAAGAGCCTGGTAAAGCCGACCATTGCCAAGTATCTTGACGCGGCGACGGCCGACGCGGCCTTCGAGCGGCTGCGCCTGTACTGGGACAGCCTGCTGGGCGTCTTCCAGGTGAACACGCCAGACATCCACACCAACCGCATGGTGAATATCTGGAACGCGTACCAGTGCATGGCGACCTTCAACATGTCGCGCTCGGCGTCGTCCTTTGAGTCGGGCATTGGGCGGGGCCTGGGCTTCCGCGATTCCAACCAGGACCTGCTGGGCTTTGTGCACATGGCGCCGGCGCGGGCCCGCGAGCGCATTCTGGATCTGGCCTCGACGCAACTGCCCACCGGCGGCGCTTACCACCAGTACCAGCCGCTGACCAAGCGCGGCAACAACGACATCGGCGGCGGCTTCAACGACGATCCGCACTGGCTGATCATCGGCGTTTCAGCCTATCTGAAGGAGACCGGCGATTTCAGCATCCTGGACGAGCCGGTTCCCTACGACAACCAGCCCGGCTCGGAGAAGCCGCTCTACGACCACCTGCAACGCAGCTTTGCCTACACCCTGGAGCGGCTTGGACCGCACGGGCTGCCGCTGATTGGCCGCGCCGACTGGAACGACTGCCTCAACCTGAACTGCTTTTCGGACACGCCGGGGCAGAGCTTCCAGACCACCACCAACAAGGAAGGCAAGGTGGCCGAGTCGGTCTTCATTGCCGGGTTGTTTGTGCTGGCCGGACGGGAGATTGCCGCCATCGCCAGCCGCCGCGGACTGGCCGAAGAATCCGCTTCCTATCTGGCTGAAGTTGCCAAAATGGAGCAAGTCATCCTTGAGCACGGCTGGGACGGCGAGTGGTTCCTGCGCGCCTACAACGACTTTGGCGGCAAGATCGGCTCGAAGGAGTGCGAGGAAGGCAAGATCTTCATCGAGTCCAACGGCTTTTGCACGCTGGCGGGCATCGGCCTGGAAGACGGCAAGGCGGCGCAGGCGCTGGCCGCCGTGAACACCCACCTGGCCACCAAGCACGGCATCGTGGTGCAGCAGCCGGCCTACTCCAGGTACTACATCGAAATGGGCGAAATCTCGTCCTATCCGCCGGGATACAAGGAGAACGCGGGCATCTTCTGCCACGTGAACCCCTGGGTGATGATCGGCGAAACGCGGCTGGGCCACGGCGACCAGGCGCACGACTACTACAGCCGCATCAACCCCTCGGCGCGGGAAGAGATTGGCGACCTGCACCGCTGCGAACCCTACGTCTATGCGCAGATGATTGCGGGCAAGGACGCGCCCAGCTTTGGCGAGGCCAAGAACTCCTGGCTCACCGGCACGGCGGCGTGGAACTACTACGCCATCGTGCAGTGGATTCTGGGCATCCGCACCTCGCTGGACGGGCTGGAGATTGCCCCGGTGATTCCCAAGAACTGGCCGGGCTTCTCGGCGACCCGCACCTACCGGGGAGTGGTTTACACCATCTCCATCGAGCGGCAGGGCGAAGGCAATCATGTGGCCTTGGCGGTGGATGGGAAGCCGATCGAAGGCAATGTCGTGCCTCCTCCCACCGACGGGCGGAAGCAGGTTACGGTCAAGGGGATTTTGAGTTAGGGCATCTGACCGCATGGTCTCTTACCCTTGAATCCGTGGTTTCCCAGGTCCCAAAATCGGGACCTGGGGCACCCAAGGTTGATACAAATTCAAGCGATCAGAGACCCCTTCACCGCGATCAAGGAGAAACACCATGTTCCTGGCAAGTGAACAGCGTTACGACACCATGCAGTACCGCCGCTGCGGCCGGAGCGGCCTGCGCCTGCCCGCCATCTCTCTGGGGTTGTGGCACAACTTCGGCGGAGTGGACTCCTTTGAGAACTCCCGCGCCATGCTGCGCCGGGCCTTCGATCTGGGCATAACTCACTTTGACCTGGCCAACAACTACGGCCCGCCCGCGGGCAGCGCGGAGTCGAACTTTGGCGAGATCGTGCGCCTGGACTTCAGGCCCTGGCGCGACGAACTGATCATCAGCACCAAGGCCGGCTGGGGCATGTGGCCCGGCCCTTACGGCGACTGGGGTTCGCGCAAATATCTGCTGGCCAGCCTGGACCAGAGCCTGAAGCGCATGGGCCTGGAGTATGTGGACATCTTCTACTCGCATCGACCCGATCCGGAGACGCCGATGGAAGAGACCATGGGCGCGCTGGACCAGGCGGTGCGCTGCGGCAAGGCGCTCTACGCCGGCATCTCCAGCTACAGTGCCGAGCAGACCGCCGCGGCCGTCAAAATCCTGCGCGCGCTGGGCACCCCGTGCCTCATTCACCAGCCCAAGTACTCCATGTTTGACCGCTGGGTTGAGGGCGGGCTGCTGGACGTGCTGGGCAATGAGGGCGTGGGCGGCATTGCCTTCTGCCCGCTGGCCCAGGGGCTCTTGACCGACCGCTATTTGAAGGGCATCCCCAGCGACTCGCGCGCTTCCAAGCCCTACAGTTTTCTCAAAAAGGCCGACATCGACGAGCACCACCTGACCGAGGTGCGCGCCCTGAACACATTGGCCGCCGAGCGCGGACAAACGCTGGCGCAGATGGCCCTGGCCTGGGTGCTGCGCGACGGGCGCATGACTTCGGCGCTGATCGGCGCCAGCCGCGTGGAGCAGATTGAGCAGAACGTGGCGGCGCTGGCGAATCTCAAGTTTTCCGCGGAAGAACTGGCGCAGATCGATGCGATCCTGGCACAGCCTGCCTGATTGCGGCGAAGCAGCACAGGATATTTTCGCTGTTCCTGTGATTCTGGCATTCTGCCATCCCACCCTAGCCGCAAAAACAAATACGCGGCGAGGGTGGGGCACCCAGCGAATAAAATCTCTCGCGGAGGCGCCTCGTGCAAGAGCTGCGGCAGAAAGTGGAAACGGAGTTGCGCTCCGGCATTCTTCCCTTCTGGCTCAAATACACCATCGACGACGAGTTTGGCGGCTTTCGCGGCCAGATCGCCAACGACCTGACCATCGATCCCTACGCGGAGAAGGGGCTCATCCTCAACGCGCGCATCCTGTGGACCTTCTCGAAGGCTTACAGCGTTTATCGTGACCCGGTGTACCTGGCCGCGGCAAAGCGCGCCTATGAGTATCTGGACCGCTGCTTCCGGGACCGCGAGTTTGGCGGCGTCTACTGGGTGCTTGACTGCCAGGGCCGCCCGATCGACACCAAGAAGCGCATCTACGGGCAGGCGTTTACGGTCTACGCGCTGGCCGAGTATTCCCACGCCACGGGCGACAAAGAGGCGCTGGGCAAAGCTTTGCGCATGGTGGAGCAGATCGAGCGCTCGGGCCACGACGCCGCGCAGGGCGGCTATTTTGAAACCTACGAGCGGGACTGGACGCTGGCTGCCGATCAGCGCCTCAGCGATGTAGACATGGACGAGAAGAAGTCCATGAACACCCACCTGCACCTGCTGGAGGCTTATGCCACGCTGCTGCGCCTGCACGAGGACGCGACCGTGCGCCTGCGGCTGCGAGAGCTGATCGAGATCTTTCTCGGGCACATCATCGATCCCGCCACGCACCACTTCATCCTGTTCTTCGACGAAGAGTGGCGGCCGCGGTCGGAGAAGATCTCATTCGGCCACGACATCGAGGGAAGCTGGCTGCTGTGCGAAGCCGCGCAGATTCTGGGCGATGAGGCGGTGCTGACGCGCGTGCGCGCGGTTGCGGTGAAGATGGCGCAGGCTGTCTATGAGCAGGGGCTGGACACGGATGGCGGGCTGCTCTACGAGGCCGATCCGGCGGGGATCATCGACAGCGACAAGCACTGGTGGCCGCAGGCCGAGGCGGTGGTGGGCTTCCTGAACGCGTGGCAGCTTTCCGGCGAGCAGCACTTCCGCGACGCCGCCGAACGAAGCTGGGCGTTCATCGAAGAACACATGATCGATCACGAACATGGGGAGTGGTTCTGGCTGGTATCGAAGGCGGGCGTTCCCGGCGCCGGGCAGGATAAGGTCGGCCCGTGGAAATGCCCGTACCACAACAGCCGCACCTGCTTTGAGGTGATGGAGCGGATGGACGCGATGAAAGCTGCGCCAGGTCTCTGACCGGATGGTTACGTAGCATTGAATCCGTGGCTTCCCTGGTCTCAGAATCGAGACCTGGGGCACCCAGGACACTATCCATGAAAAGCTCTAGGTCTCTGGCCGGATGATTTCGTACCTTGAATTCATCCTCTCCCAGGTCCCAGAATCGGGACCTGGGGCACCCAAGTTGGTACAACTTCAAGCGGTCAGAGACCTAGTGTGGTGTCCCAGATGTTCTTTGAAAAACAAATGCAGATCCTTCGACTCACCACCCCCAAGCTGAAAAGCGCTTGGGGCCCCGTTCGCTCAGGATGACAACGCTTGTTTTGTTGCGAACTTCAGGGACAGGACACTAGAAGCACCGGAGAGTAGCGATGAATCAGACAGCATTCAAGAAGGGCGTGCAGGAACTGTTCAAGCAGCAGGAGAAGCTGCTCAACCGCCGTAACCGCAAGGCGGCGGGCGGCAACGGCATTTATGACCGCTACGCGTTGCCGGTGCTGACCGCCGCGCACGCGCCCATCCTGTGGCGCTATGACCTTGACCAGAAGAGCAATCCCTTCCTGATGGAGAGAATCGGCGTAAACGCAGCCTTCAACGCCGGAGCCATTCTCCACGAGGGCAAGTTTGTGGTGGTGGCGCGGGTCGAAGGCGCGGACCGGAAGTCGTTTTTCGCCGTGGCCGAGAGCCCCAACGGCATGGACCGCTTCCGCTTCCGCGATTCTCCCATCCTGATGCCGGAGACCGAGCTGCCAGACACCAACGTCTACGACATGCGCCTGGTGAAGCACGAGGACGGCTGGATCTATGGGCTCTTCTGCACCGAGCGCAAGGACCCCGCCGCGCCGGAGTGGGATACCTCGTCGGCGGTGGCGCAGTGCGGCATTGCGCGGACCAGGGACCTGAAGAAGTGGGAGCGTCTGGCGGACCTGAAGTCCAAGTCGCCGCAGCAGCGCAACGTGGTGCTGCACCCGGAGTTCGTCGATGGGCAGTACGCCTTCTATACCCGCCCCCAGGACGACTTCATCCAGGCGGGCAAGGGCGGCGGCGTCGGCTGGGGGCTGGCGGCGAGCATGGAGAAGGCCGTGATCGACGAGGAAGTCATCATGGACAACCGCGAGTACCACACCATCCAGGAGGTGAAGAACGGCCTGGGGCCCGCTCCCATCAAGACGGCGAAGGGCTGGCTGCACCTGGCGCATGGGGTGCGCAATACCGCTGCTGGCCTGCGCTACGTGCTCTACCTTTTTCTGGCGGAGCTGGAGCGGCCCTGGGTGATTACCCACAAGCCGGCCGGGTACTTTATCGCCCCGCAAGGCGAGGAGCGCGTGGGCGATGTTTCCAACGTGGTTTTCAGCAATGGCTGGATCGAGCGCAAGAATGGGGACGTTTTTATCTACTACGCCTCCTCGGACACGCGGCTGCATGTGGCCACCAGTTCCGTTGACCGGCTGCTGGATTATGTTCTCAACACACCCGCCGATCCGCTGCGCAGCCGCGCCTGCGTGGAGCAGCGTTGCGCGCTGATCGCGAAGAACCTGGCCGTTCTCAAGAACCTGAAGACGGCCAGGTCCAAGCACGCTGCCAAAAAAGCGGTCAAGCCCGTGAAGGCCAGGAAGCGGTAGAGACGAGGAACGAGCCTGAACAGGATCGAGGCGCCCGGAATCACCGGCAGGGGCCTCGATTTTTTGCGCCTGACCGGCGCCCAGGGCAAAGCCCTACACTGGAAGGCAATGTTGCCTACTGGGACAACTGATCCTTGTTTTCTGGACATTGTCGGCGATGTGCACGGCTGCCTGGATGAGCTGCTGGAGCTGATGGCGGCGCTGGGCTACCGGGTGGAGCGGCTTGCGGACGATTACGCGGTAGTGCCGCCGCCGGGCAGAAAGCTGGCCTTTGTCGGGGACCTGGTGAACCGCGGGCCGGCGACGGCGGAGGTGCTGCGGCTGGCCATGAGCATGGCGGCAGCCGGCCAGGCGTTCTGCGTGGCCGGGAATCACGACGAAAAGCTGCTGAGAGCTTTGACCGGCCAGGATGCGGAGCGCGCTCCGGATCTGGCGAGGTCGGTGGAGCAGCTTGATGGGGAGCCTGACGGGTTCCGCGCCCAGGCCGTCGAGTTTCTGCGCGGGCTGCCGGCATATTTGCTGTTCGACAGCGGCAGGCTGGCCATTGCCCACGCGGGAATCAAGGACCCTGCGGGGAGATTGGAATGGACACAGGGCAGCTTTTCCGCCGAGGCGCGCGCGTTTGCGCTGCATGGCGAGGCCTCCGGCGAGGTGGATGAGTCTGCCGCGCCGCGCCGCCCCCAGTGGGCCGCCGACTACCGCGGCAAGGCGCTGGTGGTTTATGGGCACACGCCGCTGGCCGAACCGTTGTGGCTGAACAACACCGCCGCCATCGATACCGGCTGCGTCTACGGCGGGCGGTTGACGGCACTGCGCTACCCGGAGCGGGCAACGGTCTCTGTTCCCGCACGGGCCATCTATTCGAGGTCCCGCAGGCCGTTCCAGGTGAATGCGTCGCTGGCCGCGCAGACAGGAAAAGCCTGACCTGCGTTCTGCCGGTCAGGCTGGATCGATGCACGGGCTCTGCTTCTAGTGTGGTGTCCCAGATGCTCTTTGAAAAACAACTGCAGATCCCCTTCGGCTTCGCTCAGGGCAGGCTCTCGACTCACCACCCCCAAGCTGAAAAACTCTTGGGGCCCCGTTCGCTCAGGATGACAACCCTCGTTTTGTTGCGAACTTCAGGGAAAGGACACTAGTTCCTCTTGGCTGCCTTTTCCGCTGCATCCTGGGCGCGGGCCTGGGCATCGAGGCCGCGGGTGGGGTCCTTGTGGAGGAACTTGCGCGAAATGTCCGGCCAGAACTCCTGGAAGATGGAGCCGAAACCGCCCTCGGCGGTCACGACGAAGCCGTTGGTAAAGGTCTGCCCGATGCCGGAGTTGTTCCCCGGGTAATAGAGATTGGAGAGCCCGCCGGAGGCGATGTTGCCCAGCACGTTGGAGTAGTTGGGCTCCCACTTGCCGGTGTTGTCGTGTTTGCACATGACGTTGGTGGCCAGCGCGTAGAGCAGCCGATGGGTGGTGGTTCCGTGGCCCAGGCGGAAGTAGCGGGGGTCCTGGTGGAGGATGGCGGGCAGGATGCCGTTGCCGATCATGTTGCCGTCAAAGGCATCCAGGTAGGCCGCTCCCGACCGCTCGCCATAGCCCTTGATGCCCCAGGGAAAGCCAACGTCGTCGTGCATGGCATCGTGGTAACCGCCCACCACGAATGCAGCCACAAAGGCCACCGGATCGGTGGTGGAGCGGAAGGCCAGGCCCATCTTCTGCCTGGCGGTCAGGGAGACAGCATCGCTGCGGTAGGAGATGTTGAACGAGGGCACGATGCCCAGCACCCGCTGCTTCTCCTGCTCCTTGATTTGCTGCTCGGCCTTGTCGTGCTGGCTCAGGGCGGGGGCGGATTGTGCGGCTTCCGCTTGCGAGCTGGAACTACCCTGGACGGCGGGTTCCGGGGCGCTCTGGCCGGCCGCGGGCTGCTGCGCCGGAGGCTCGGCCTGGGCCACTTCAAACTGCGGCTGCGGCGCATCGGGAGGCGCTTCCGCGGCGATCGCCGGACCGGGCTGCTGCGCGCATACATGGGTGGGCAACGCCATCAGGACAAGGCCCGAGGCCAGCGTTGCAGGGATAAGACAGGAAACTAAGCGCATTATTCACCAGGTGTGGAATCGGCGCCCGCCTGGCCGGTTCGCCGCAAAGCGAATCGAACAAAGGGCTAGCTTGAGGGTAAATCACGACCGTTGGCGGGCTGCACTGCAGCCCAGGCCGCCGGCGAGGTTTCATTGCGTGTACACATTGACTCTCTGTTAGACGCTATTTTCCGCCGCGCGGACGCAGGGTCTCAGAGCGGGACGGCATTTGTCGGCTTTTTCATTGGATTCTGCCCAGGCCGGGCGTGTAAAGTGAGCCCACATCGAATCAGGAGAAGCGCAAACCCATGCCCAACCCGGTGGTTCATTTCGAGATTATCGGCAAGGACCAGCAAGTGCTGGAGACCTTCTACAAGAGCGTCTTCGACTGGCAGATCACTCCCGCCATGGAGGGCTATTCGCTGGTCAATACCGGCTCGGGGATTGGCGGCGGCATCGGCGCCATGGGCGAAGCCCGGCAGCATGTCACGTTTTATGTGGCCGTTGAGGATGTCGAGGCGGCGCTGGCACTGATCGAGAGCCAGGGCGGGAAAAAGGCCTTCGGGCCACACACCATTCCCGACGGCGGCATCATTGCCGGGTTTACCGACCCGGAAGGGCATTTGATCGGGCTGGTGCGGGGACCGGCGGGGATGTGAGGCGGCGTTCGATGAGGGACGCCGGCCGAAGTTCCGAGTTTCCCACCCTTGCGCCAGAAAAAAGGCGCGAGGATGGGGCACGGGATCTCTATGCTTTCAGGCTGGATCGGTAGCGATCACGCCGCGAAGTCGATAAAGCCACGCTGGGGATCGGTGGAGATGAGCTTCACCGTCACCCGGTCGCCCACGTCCAGGCCCTTGGCGCCCTCCACCAACTTCCCGTCCACGTGCGGATCGAGGGTACGAACGAAGGTGCCGTACTTGTTGACGCCGGTGACGATGGCGCGGAAGCTCTGGCCGATGCGGGGGTGCAGCACCACGGCGGCGATGCGCTTTTGCATCTCGCGCTCCACCTTGCGGGCGTTGTCTTCCATCAGCGTGCAGCGCAGGGCGATAGTGTTGAGATCGTCGGCGGAGTAGGGCTGCGGCGCCTTGGCCAGCCAGGCCTTGAGCAGGCGCTGGGTCACCATGTCAGGGAAGCGGCGGTTGGGGGCGGTGGAGTGGGTGTAGTCCTGCACGGCCAGGCCGAAGTGGCCCGGAGAAACTTCGTTGGGCTTCACCAGCACATATTCGCCGGGACCCATGAGCTTGACCACGGCCAGCGAGAGGTCGGGAAAGTGGTCGGGATCCTTCTGCTTCTGGGCCAGCAGAAAGTCGTTGAGGGCCTTGGAGTCGGGCTCGGCGGGCAGGGTGGCGCCCAGGCCGGCAGCGACCTCGACAATGCGGTCCCAGCGCTTGGGGACGCGCACGATGCGGCGAATGGAAGCCACGCCGGCGGCCTCGAAGGTGCGGGCAATGACCCCGTTGGCGGCCACCATGAACTCCTCAATCAGCGAAGTGGCGCGGTTTTTCTCCAGGCTGACGATCTCGACAGCCAAGTCAGCCAGCATCACCGGGCGGGTCTCGATGGTTTCCAGGTCCAGCGCGCCGTGCTGGTAGCGGCCGCCCAACATGCGCTGGGCAGCGGCGTCCTGCAGCTTGAGTTGCGCGGCCAGTTCGGCGCTGGCGGAAACCTTGGCCGGGGCCGGGCCCGTGGCTGCAAGCCATGCGCCCACGGCGTTATAGGCCAGTTGCGCATGGTTGCGCACAAGCGCCCGGTAGGCCTTTCCCTCTGACGCCGTTCCCGCCGGGTCCACGGCAAATTCGATGACCAGGGCCACGCGGTCTTCGTTCTCGTTGAGAGAAGTGATGCCTTCGGAAAGCTCGCTGGGCAGCATGGGGAAGACCCGGACGCCGGTATAGACGGAAGTGGTTTCGCTGCGGGCGTGGCCGTCGATCACCGTGCCCCGGCTGACGCGCGCGTCCACGTCGGCCACGCCGATGAGCACCCGGATGCTGCCGCTGGGCAGTTGCTCGGCCCACTCGATCTGGTCGAGATCCTTGGAGGTGTCGTTATCGATGGAGGACCAGAGCAGGCTGCGCAGGTCCTGAATGCCGGGAACGGCGGGCGGCTCGGGATGGGCCTCGATGGCAGCCAGTTCCCCGGCGGTGGCGGCGGGAAACTCCGGCTGGAAACCGTGCTCGATCATGGCGGCATGGGCGGCGGCGACAAGATTGAAATGGATGGGCTGGCTGGAATGCATCGGGAATCTGGCTCCTTCAACAGGCAGAGCCAGCCTACCACGCCGGGCAGGGGAGATCGGAGTTGGAAACGCAAAAGGGCGGCCGATGAACCGGCCGCCCCGCAGTTTGAATGGCGCCTGCGATTACGGCGTGGTTGAGCCGGGCGTCACCACGTTGACCGTCAGATAGACGCTGTGGCTGACGACGGTGTTATCGACATAGGCGTTGGCGGTGATCTTGAGGGTGGAAACGCCCAGGGGTGTCCCGGTGGTGGCAACCGCGCCGCTGACACTGACGCTGTTGCAGCCGATGCCCGCGCCGCCCAGGCCCACCAGCAGCAGGAGCAGAATCCAGAAGCGGCGTGCGCCGCGGCCGGCAAAGATGCGCGTGCGGCGGCCGAAGGGCAGCAGGAAGAATCCCAGCAGGACGGCCAGCGCCGTGCCTCCCGCCGCGCGCGGCCACACCGGGTCGTGACGCCGGCTGACGGTGGTGGTGGAGGAAGGCCCTCCACTGGTGTAGGTCTGCACCACAAAGGTGACGGTCGCGGTGGGGGTGACCTGCTGCGGCGTGGCGGTGCAGGTCATATCGTCCTGGGTAGGCACGGCGCAGACGATCTGAATCTGGTTGTTGAAGCCGCCCACCCCAGCGATGACGAACGCCGCGGAGCCGGAAGCGCCCTGCACGATGTTCAGATTGGTGGCCGGATTGGTGCTGGACGGAGTGAGGGTGAAGTCCTCGACGGTGAGGGTGAGGAGATTGGAGGTGGCCGCGTCGTAGTACAGGTCGCCCAGATAATAGGCGGAAAGGGTGTCCTGCCCGCCGGGCAGCGTTTGGGTGGTGAGCGTGGCCGTGGAGGTATCGCTCAGCGCCACGGGAGAGAGCGAACTCGTGCCAATCAGTTTGGTTCCGTCGTAGAAGGCCACCTGGCCGGTGGGGTTCGGTTCCCCGGTAACGTCTGGCGTGGCAGCCGGGGTGACGGTGGCGGTGAGCACCAGCGCCGCGCCGGGCTGCACGGTGGAGAAATTCGAGGTCAGCACCACGTAGTCGGGCAAAGTGGTGGCGTCCAGGGGAAGCGCACTCGCGGCGCTGCCCAGCCAGTTCGTGTCGCCCCCATAAATGGCGGTTATGACATGGTTGACGTTGTCCGCCAGTTTGACCCCGGTGAGCGTGGCCGTGTTGTTGGCCACCGACACCTGGCCCAGCAGGGTGGTGCCGCCGTCGTAGAAGGTCACCGTGCCGGTGATGGTGTAGAGAACGCCGGTAACCGGGTTGGCCGGAGCGATGGTGGCGGTGAGGGTCTCGGCCGTTGCCGCGGTCAATGAGGGAGGAGTGGCCGTGAGCGTGGTCACGGTGGCGCCCTTGGCCGCAATAATGGTCACCGTGGAGGAGTTTGAACCGGTGTAATAGGTGTCGCCGCCGTAGACCGCCTCCAGCACATGCGTCCCCGCGGAGACCAGGGGAATGGTGATGGTGGCGATGGAGGGCGCCCCGGAGACCAGGGTTCCGGTGGCCACGTTGATCCCATCCATGGTGATGTTCACGGTGCCGGAAGGCGCCGTGCCGCCGGGGTTCGGGGAGGAGATGGATGCCGTGACCACCATGGAGCCGCCCGCTGTGGGAGTGAGGGTGGAGGGCGTCAGGACCGTGGTGGTGGAGCTCTTGGAGACGGTGATGGTGACCCCCGGCGCGGTTGAGGCGCCGTAGTAGGTGTCGCCGCTGTAGGTGGCCTGAAGGATATGGGTGCCGGGGGTGATGGCGGGCAGGGTCACGGTGGAGGTGGAGGGGGAGCCCGGCACCACCGCTGAGGTTCCGGCACTCGCCCCATCCAGCGTGTAGGTCACGGTGCCGGTGGGCAGCGTGGCGCCGGTGGCGGAGGCGGTGATGGTGGCCGTGACCAGCAGCGAACTGCCCCCGGCGGGCGTGGTGGTGGCCGGGATAATTGCCAGGCTGGTGGGACTCTTGGGCACGGTGATGGTGGTTGCGGTCGCGCTGGAACCGGCGTAGTAGACATCGCCGCTATAGGTGGCCACCAGCGTATGGGTGCCGGGCGCGAGCGCGGGCAGGGTGACGCTGGCGGTGGAGGGGTTGCCGGGGTTCACAGAAGCGATGGCGGCGGTGGCTCCGTCCAGGGTAAAAGTGACGGTTCCCGAAGGCAGCGTGGAGCCGGGAGTTGAGGGAGTGATGGTGACCGACACCGGCAAGGGGACGCCCAGGGCGGGGGTGGTGGTGGCCGGGGTCATGATCGTGGTGGTGGGGGTTTTGGCCACGGTGATGGTGACTCCCGGCGAAACTGAGGCGCTATAGTTGGCGTCGCCGCTGTAGGAGGCCTGCAAGGTGTGGGTTCCCGTGGTGGGCACGGTAATCTGCACGCTGGCGGTGGATCCCGAGACCACGGTTCCCGACCCCACACTCGCCCCGTCCAGGGTGAAGGCCACGGTTCCCGTGGGGATGGTTGAGCCGAAGATGGTGGCGTTGACGGAGGCGGTCACCAGCATGGAGCTGCCGCCAATGGGCGTGGTGCTGGCAGGAGTCACAGTCACCGAAGTGACAGCCTTGCCGACCGTGATGGTGACGGTCTGCGAGGTGCCGCTGTTGTAGTTTGCATCGCCGCCGTAGGTGGCCACCAGGGTGTGCACTCCGACGGCAGGCGTGGTGATGGTGAGGCTGGCCGTGGAAGGCGATCCCTGCGTCACCAGCGCCGAGCCGACGGAGTTATTGTCCAGCGTGAAGACCACCGTTCCAGTGGCTCCCGTGGCCCCGGAGTTTGAAGGACTGATGGACACCGACAGCCCCAGCGAACTGCCCGCTGCGGGATTGAGGGTGGCAGGAGTCAGGATCACTGTGGGCGAGCTCTTGGCCACGGTGATCGTAACCCCGGTGGTGGTGGTGGAGCCCAGGTAGTTGGAATCGCCGCTATAAGTGGCCCCCAAGGTGTGGTTTCCCGCAGAGGGTACCGTAAAGGTGCCGGTCGCCGTGGCGGGAGAGCCCGAATTCACGTTTCCCGTGGCCACCGTCACCCCGTCGAGGGTGAAGGTGACAGTGCCCGTGGGCAGGGTGGTGAGAGTGGCCGAGGGAGTGATGGTGGCCGTCACCTGAAGCGAACTGCCCACTGTGGGAGAAGTGGTGACCGGGCTCACGGAAATGGTGGTGGAGGTCTTGGCCAGGGTGAGGGTCACCGTGTTCGAGGTGGCGCTGGTGAAGTAGGTGTCGCCGACGTAGGAGGCCACCACCGTGTGCGTTCCAGTGCTGGGAGCGGTGAAGGTGACAGTCGCGGTCTGGAGGCTCGACGGACCAGTGGTCAGGGATTGGGTTCCCAGGGTGGTGGATCCATCCATGGTGAAGGTCACCAATCCAGTAGCTATGGCGGTGCCGGAGTAGTTGTCGGGAACCGTGGCCGTCAGCGTCACCGAGCTGCCCGGCGTGGGCGAGGTGGTGGAGGCGGCCAGATTCAGCGTGGTGGCGATCTTGGCCACGGTGAAGCTGACGCTCACTGAGGTCGAGGTGGTGTAGTTGGTGTCGCCGCTATAGACGGCGTAGACCGCATGAGTTCCGGTGAGCGGAACGGTGATGGGGCCGCTGGCGGTGGAGGAGGGCGAACCTGCCGTTACCGCATTGGTGTAAACGCTGGTCCCATCCAGGTAGAAGGTCACGGTGCCGCTGGGTGGCGTGCCGCCGGTGGACAGGGGCGTGATGGTGACCGTCACGGTCAGCTGGCTGCCCGGTTGGGGAGTCGTGGTGCCCAGGGTGACAACCACGGTGGGAGCACTGGCGGAGACGGTGATGGGCGCCGACGCCGAGGTGGAGTTGTTGTAGTTGGTGTCGCCGCTGTAAAAGCCCGTAATCTGATGGGTTCCAGCGACGTTAGTCACGGTCATGCTGATGCTGGAGGTGGAGTTGGTGCTGGGAGCAGCGGGAACTCCGGCCACCACGCGCTGAGTTCCCTGGCTCACCCCGTCCAGCCTGAAGTCCACGGTCCCCGAGGGCGCCAGAGCGCCGACGCCCGCGGTGGAAGAGGTGACCACCGCGGTGACCACCAGGGTGCTGCCGGGTGCGGGCGTGGGGGTGGCCGGGGTGACCACGGTCACGGTGGGGCTGGGTTGCGACTCCACCACCACCGGCTGCGAGTTTGCCGCGGCATACTGCGTATCGCCGCTATATTCGGCCACGATGGGATGGCCGCCCTGGGTCAGGACGCCGGTTACGGTCACCGACGCCGTGGAGACTTCGCCGCTGCCGGGAACCAGGGCCACGGTGGTGATGTTGGAGCTGGTGGTCTGGTCATAGAAGGCAACTGTGCCGGTGGGCGCACCGTTGCCGGTGTTGGACTGAACGGTGGCGGAAAGAACCACTGAGCCGGAGGGATTGATGGTCTGGCTGGGCGTGGTGGTGTTGGTCACGGTGACAAGGTCCGTGCCGTTCGCCATGGGCTGGGCCCACTGGGTTACCAACGCCTGGGCGTTTGCCGCCCCCAGGCCGGTAGCCATGTCGTATCCGGCGGCGGCGGCATAGCCAATCTGCTCGGTGGCGCCGCAGCCGGAACTGCCGGCCACGCACGGCAACTGCGCGTTGCCCTGCTGCACATCGTCAAAGACGCCACTCTGGCGGCTCAGCGCATAGAGGTTGGGCGCAAGGTTGCCCTGCGCGCCGTTGTTTTGCGCTACCAGGGCCGCGATGCCCGCAAAGATGGCGGAAGCCGCCGAGCTGCCCCCGCTGCGCACCAGAGTGCAGGCGCTGGAAGCCGGGACGCCGCTGAGGCAGAAAGCCAGCCCGCGGTTCACGCCGGAGTCCATGGCCGTGGGCAGGGCCAGGTCTGGCAACAGCCGGTTGTGGATGCCAAGGCCGCCGATTCCCTGCTGCGCCTGCGCGGGCACGGGCTGCCAACTGGGCTGGGCGCTCAGAGTGCTGCTGCCTCCGCCGCCGGCATAGGCCGGATCGGCGGTGCTGGCCGGGGACCATGCCGCCAGGGCCGCGGTTCCCGCCGAGGGACCTGTTGAGCCAAAGGCGGAGACGCCCACGGCCGTGTTCCAGAGCGTGGAGGCCAGGGCGTTCACCGCATAGCCGCTGCTGACCGGAGCATCGCTGCCCTCGGCAAAGCAGGCGGCCGCGCCGCTGTCGCCGGTGGCGGCGATCACCGCCATGCCTTGCGCGGCGGCTTGCCGGTAGAGCGCCGTGTAGAAGGCCTGATGGGCCTCGCTGAGGGCTGCTTCGCAGGTGGAGTAGCCCACCGCGACGGTGTGCGCCAGGGCCTGGTCCACAATGGCCGCGAGGGACAGATCCAGTCCGTCGGTGGCGTTGGTGGTGGCCGCGGGAACCAGCAGGATTTGCGCTGCGGGCGCGGCAACCGCGGCCCAGGATGCGGCCAGCGTGGCCTCGGCCTGGTCGGCGGTGAGGCCGGGGTCCGTGCCGCTGGGCGTGACGGCGAGCTGACTGGCGGGCAGGCCGAACGCGGCGCGAAACGCCGCCAGGTCGCTGCTGGATACATTGCTGCGCGCGGCAATGGCGATGGTTTCGCCAGCGCCGTTGATGCCGGCGGTGTGAAGCGCGTCAAGATGCAGCAGTTGGGCGGCCAGTTGCGGGGTCAGCGCCTCGGCCTGGCTGAGCGAGGTCTGCGCCGCCAGCTGGGCTACCGTGGAGGTCATGGGCACCGGAGTGGTGAGGGAGGCAGCGGACAGCGCTCCATCCAGCGAGACCAGACCATGGATCAGCGGCTTGAGAGCGGCGGGCACGGAGAGGCTGCCGGCCAGCACGGGGCGTGTTCCCCCGGCCGTGACGGCGGAGTCAATCTGGGTTTGGAAGGCCTGCTCCACCTGGGCTACCGTTCCCGAGAATTCAATCCAACCGCGGCTTGCCGGCAGCGGAGCAACCTGCAAGCCCTGGCTTTGCAGCCAGGCGGAGACCGCGGCCACGTCGGCGGCGGAGTTGGCGTAGGCATCGGCAAAGGCGGCAGGGGTGAGCCAGTGATGGTACTCGGGCGAAGCCGGATTCTGCTGGTTCGCCAACTCGGCGGTCAGCGCCTGCTGCTGCGCCGCGGAGGGATCGAGCAGCAGCAGCATGCGCTGCAAGCCGTCACTGGGCGTCGCGGCGCCCGTGTCGGCCGTGGCCTGGGAGCTTTGCGGCTTGAGGGCAGGGATCGAACTGGGGCTGGAAGCGCGCCAGTCCCCGGCCAGCCGGGACACCGGGGAGAGGTTTTCGCCCGTGAGGTGGTTAGCCGGCGCCTGGGCCATGGCCGCTCCAAGGCTGGATAGAAGAAGAAAGCAAAGCGGCAAACCGAAGCTCTTTTTGTGCACCATGATCCTCTTTGTAGGCGAACCCTGAAAGACCTGCGTCTGATCCCAAGCAGGCAGCAAGGGCATGGCCTTATCTTCCTTCATGGAACGGTCTTCACACCCTACCACCTTTTGGGCAGAGGACTTGCAGGTTCGTTGCGCTTCGCCCCGATTGTATAGCGGGAGAGAGCGATTCAACAGCAGATTATAGGGAAGGAGCGGAGCAGTAAGCTAGAAAGGCATGAGCGAGTTGCGGGGGGAGAGGGTGGCCCGCGATCCCCGCGGCAGGTTCTGGCCGCGGGGATCGTGAGCCGCTATTTGCTTCTCTTACTGGATGCCCAGATCGGAAAGCACCTTGGGCTTGGTCTCATCCACCGCCAGCAGGTTGTGGCAGGCGGAGCAGTCCTGGGTGATGGCTTTGCCGTCCTTGCTGGTGTGATCGCCGTCGTGACAGCGGAAACAGCCCGGATAGCTCATATGGCCGATGTGGTTGGGATGCGTTCCCCAGGTCACTTTCATGAAGGGAAAGACGTTCTGGCTGTAGAGAGTCACCAGTCCCTGGCCCGCGGCCTTGATCTGCGCAGCCTTGGCGGGCAGCACCTCGGGGTGGCTGGTGCGATAGAAGGCGAGGAGTTGCGCAGGAATCCTGGCCTGCGCCTCGGCTTCACTGGCGTAGTTGGCCTTGAGCAGTGCCAGGCCTTCCATGTGCACCCAGGGCAGATCCGGGCTGATCGCGCCCTCGGCCATGGCCCGGTTGAGGGCATCTTCGGCGGTCATGAAGGTGTGCGCCGCGCGGTTGTGGCAGTCGATGCAGTCCATCACCCGCCGTTCGCCCTGGGGCACGCTGCCGCCGGCATTGGAGGAGGCAAACACCGTCTCGGAGCCATCGTCGTTGCGCTTCTGCACCCAGGGGATGGTGGTGCGGGTGGGATCGGTGGCGACGTACTCGATGTGGCCCAGGTGCACGCCATGAATTCCGGTGAGATGCGAGAACGAATCGACCCCGCCCAGGTGAAGAACCACCACCGTCTGGGTTTCGGTGTTGGCTGCGTCGTCGGCAAAGGTGGACTTGACCAGCAGTTTTTCACCCACAAACCGGGCCGGCGTGTGGCAACCCTCGCAGATGACGCGTGCGGGACGCAGATTGGTGACCGGGGAGGGGATCGGGGTGGGATAGTCGGGAACGAAGCGGGGGGCAAAGTGCGCCAGCGGATGCAGCGAGACCTCGATCAACTGCTTGGTGCCGTTAACCTTGGCTTTGAAGTAGGATTCCGCGCCGGAGCCGATGTGGCAATCCACGCAGGCCACGTGGGAGTGGGCGGAAATCTTGTAGGCGGTGTACTCCGGATGCATCACGTGGCAGGACTGGCCGCAGAACTCCGGCGAATCCATGTACGCCGCGCCGCGGTAGCTGGCCACGGAGACAATCAACAGGTTGAGGATGGTAGCCACCAGAACGATGTCCACGCCGTGGCGGAAGATCCTGTCGTTGAAATCGACCTTGGGAAATTCCAGTGGAATATGCCCGGCCTTCTGCAGCATCTTGCGCCGATGGAAGACGCCGATGGGGATCATCACCAGCCCGGCGACGAAAAAGGCCGGCAGGATCAGGAAGAAGATAATTCCCAAATAAGGGTTGTTGTTGGTCGGGCCAAAGATATCCACCAGCCAGTAGCCAACCATGGTGACGCCGGAGGCGGTGGTGATGGCGCCTCCAGCCAGACTGATGGGGTTATTGCCGAAGAACAGCGCCGGCCGGACCCAGCTTTCACGGAATTTTTGTAACACTGACACTTCGTTCCCCCACTCTCAAAAAATAGACGGCCCGCCCCGGAGAGCGATCCAAGATTACTGCGCCCCGAAAGACCTTGTCCAGAAGGATGATTTCCTGAAGAAATCGAGACTTTGGATCTGTGGCTTGGGAGCAGCTATCCTGGGTTCGTCCCTTGGGCAGGCCGCATTGAACTGCTTACTTCAATCCGCGGTAGTAGGTTACAACGTCCTTGATCTGCGCGGCGCTGAGTCCGGAGATGGGCTTCATCTTGCCTTTGCCCTTTTCGACGGCGGTGGTCATTTCGACCACGGTCAGCTTCTTGATGGCCGGATCGGAGGCCGGCTTCACGCCCATCATCTTGGCAATGCCAGCGCTGGGGGTACCGGTGGCGCCATGACACATTGCGCACTTGGCTTTGTAGGTCGCTTCGCCAGTAGTTTCTGCGAAGCCCACGGCGCAGGCCATAGAGAAAACCACGGCCAACACCACCTGGGAACGAAAGGTCTTTGTCATTCGAGACTCCTTGAGTTCTTCCACCGCCAGTGTGCCTGTGAGCATCTGACGCGTGGTTTCTTCATACAGAAACCCCGGCGAACAGTATTAGTCGCAGGGGCCGGTAGAAGGTCTTCGCCGCAGGCGCAAGCGCGGTAACTTGATCTTCGCGAGAATCCGCGGGATCGAACAAGGTTCCGCCGCAGCTTGCCAGGAGCGAACGGGAAAGCTCCACGGCGCCGGCCAGGGGAATCACCGCAAGCCGCGGCGCCGAGGATCGAATCGCGCTTGTCCTGCGGGCGCAACGGCCGTGTGCAGCTACCTCAAGATTCTACGCCGGCAGTGCCGGATAGAGGTTAATTGTCCAGCGGCGATTCCGCATCTCCTTCAGAAGAAAGGATGGACCGGTGAAGCCTCTCATCCGGTCCATCTCCGCTTCTATCAGAAGAATTACGGTTTCGCTTAGAACGCGTAATGCACTGCGAGGGTCAGGTTGTTGGCATGGAAGTTCCGTGGCGCGGTCAGACCGGCAGGCGACTCCGTCACGCCCGTCGGACCGGTGAGCGTGGGAGAGTTGCACGGAACCACTGTTGAGGTCAGCGAGGTTGAAGTGCTGCAGAACTGTGCACCGGAAACTCCGCCTTCGCCGTATCCGAAGAAGTTGTATTCAGCTTTCCAGGTCAATCCAGGATGGATCGTCCATGCCAGATTCACAAAGGGAGACTGATAGGTGGAGTCCAGCGAGCCATTGACCGCGCGCGCATCGTTGAAGAACTGGGTGCCGTTCACCGAGCTGACGCGATAGCCAATGTTGGAGTGGATCTTGTCTACCGGAGACATCATGATAGCCACCGAACCATACTCTGTCGGAGCATCCATGAAATCCCTGGCAAACCAGTCCGCGAGCTGAGTCGTCGAGCCCCTGGCGAAAACGCCGGGACACACATTCGGCCCTCCGCTGCTATTGAGCGAGGCAGTGCCCGGCAAAGTCGCCGTGGCCCCGTTGTCATAGCAGATGTTGGTCGCCGTATAGACATCGCTATAGGCGTAATTGAAATCGAGCCCATAGTGTTCATTCGGCGACAGCACCGCGCCCAGGCTTACTACCCGGCTGGTGTCGACATGGTTGAGCGGGCCTTCGTACGGGTCATCGCCTGCCGCAACGGCGCTCGCGTTGTTGTTGGTGTTGTTATGCCGTTCCATGTCGTTAAAGGCGCCCGACAGCGTGGCCCACGGCTTGGGCCGGAACATGGTATGCAGCCGGTAGTGCTTGGTTTGCCGCGGACCCACCGGAGTGAATGCGTTGTCGGCGTAGAGCACCTCGACCGTGCCATTGATATCCCAATTGCTGCTGGGACGGAGGGCGGCGTTGAAGATTCCGCCGTCTTCGTTGATGGTGACGGTTCCACCTGTCGCCGCGCCCACGGGTAATGGAACATTGCCGGGATTGCCGCTGCCCTCGGCGATCATGTGCACGCGGTGGCGATAGGTGAGCGAGAAGGTGGCGCGCGGCATGGCGTCCCAGGTTCCCGTCAGGTTATTGGTCAGGTTTCTCTGGCCAAAGTAGCCCGGCAGGGGGGTGCCGATGGCGCCGCTGCCTTCAAACGTGGAGGCTCCGGCGGCGGCGTTCGTGGTGGTCAACGCGCCCGCGTAGTTGATGGTTTCATTGTTCGCGGTCGCGGGCGTTGCCAGAGTCGTCCCGCTCGTCATGGTGGTAGTTCCCGGCTGGTGGACGTTGGAGAAGTCGATCTGGTCGGCGAGGCTGAAGGTCTTGGAAGCCTGCCAGACGAGGCCGTAGTCGGCGGCCATGACCTCACGCTTTGCGGTCGCGACGCCCGTATAGGTAAGCGAGCGAGTGGTCCCGTTCAGGCCCTGGTAGCTGTCGTAGTAGTTGGGCAGGTGCATGTTGGCGTTGGTGTAGCGGAGATCGCCATTCATGGAGAGGTTCCTGATGCTCGAGCTTTGCAGCCGGAAGGTCTCGGTGGGATAGAGAATGCGGGTCGGCTGGGAGCGCAGATAGCCGGTAACCACAGCGCAGGCCGCATTGATGACGGGCAGACCGCCGGGGGTTTGCGGCGCCGACAGGATCGGCGTGGTGCCTATGCTGTTGGCATTGCAGGCGCTGCTGGAGTAGGCCGTCTGGCTGTCATAGTCGTCAATGGCCACCTTGGTTCCGTCGGCCTCTTGAAAGATGAAGTCGCTGGGGGCCATGGTGAAGTAGGAGTCGGCCTTGTAGTGGTCGATGCGCTCTTCAAAGGTCAGCTTGGTGCCCTGCACGGGCTTCCAGTCAACGGCCCCGGTGAAATCGTCGGTGCTGTTGCGCTGATACTCCTCGAGAATGGCATCGTACTTGGCGAACTGGTAACCACTGGGGCTCGTGCTCGGGCCCTGGAAGACATTCTGCGAGTATCCCGCCCGGAAAGTCACCTTGGCCAGCGGAAAGAGGGTGAGGTCGGTGTCCGTCATGCGGCGCACCGTGTTGAACATGAACGGCGATTGATTCACCTGCGGCCACGCGTACGAACCCGTGGGCGTCTTGGTGGGCCCAATGGGAATCGACCGCCCCGTGGGGATATTCGGATTGCCCAGCAGGTCGTAGTCGAAGTACTGGCGATCGCGACGGAACATTCCCGAGAAGTCGTAGATCTTGCCCTTCGAGGCGTCCAGCTTGGTGAAACTGTTGGGATCGCCGCCAAACCCGCTGCCGACGGCCCGGAGGGTGTCGACCAGGGTGTTCTTCTGGCCGGGGAGTGCATGCATCTCAAAGGTCTCGCCAAGGACGCGCGGCCCGGACTGCATGTTGACGAGGGTGTCGTACATGGCCCCACTGCCCACGGTGTACGCCATGCGCCCGCCCAGATCCACACTCGAATGGATGGTATACCCGGCCGGGGCAGCCATCTGCGCATCCGGTGTCGGAAGGGGAGCGGCGGTCGTTGGATTCTGGGCGACCGCCATGCTCGTCATCATCAATAAAATGGCGACTCCAATGCCCTCGGCGCTGCGCCGGAGCATTGCGTTGGAGGGCTGTTGCTTGAACAGCCGCGAAATCCAGCCTATGTTCTTCATCTGAAGCCTCACTTGAGAAAAACGTCGCTCACATCGAGTTCTTGCGCTCGTATGCGAAGTTGTTACGGGATCTGGGGCGCGCCCTCCCGTGGGGAGGGCGCGGAGCAGCTACATTACCTGAGGAACGCCTGATTGATGTTTGAGCCATGGATAAAGGTGTGGCAGCTGGTGCATGGCGTCAGCTCCGACGATCCTGCGTTCATCCCGTGAACCGTGCCGGCGGCGACTGGGCTGTGGCACTGATTGCACAATGTGTTGATATTCGGCATGTTCAGCAGCCGGGCGTTCTGTGACCCGTGCGGCGTGTGGCACGCCATGCATCCCTCGGCCTTGACGGCAGCGTGTTCATACACGAACGGTCCGCGCGTCTCCGAGTGGCACTTGGTGCAGATCCGGTTCTGATCCGCCGTAGACTTCAGATTGTTGTTCCCGAAGGTGCCATGAACGTCGTGGCAGTCGCTGCACTGGATCAGGCCCTCATTCACCTTGTGGTGGAAGGGCATGGAGAACGACGGCTTGACGTCGGTGTGGCATTGGAAGCAGAGCTTGGGCTGAGAAGCCTTCAGCAACTGTGCCTTGTCCTCGCTGGCATGCACGCTGTGGCAGCTGATGCAGCTGACGCCGGCCTTGGCATGAGGAGAACGATCAAAGTTGGGATGCGTGCCCGCGTGGCAGCTCAGGCACTTGGCGTCCACATCTTTGGGTGAGGCGTTGGCGGGGTTGAAGATCTTGGCCTTGTCGCCGCCCGCTTCAACGTGCGCGCGGCCGGCCCCGTGACAACCCTCGCAGGTTATCCCGCTCTTGCCGTGCATTTCCGCGATCTTGGTGTGTGGATTGGAAGCGAACCCCTTGGCCACTTCCGCATGACAGGTGGCGCAGGTGTCCGAGCCGACAAAGTCTGAGGCCGCGGCGTCCTTGGCTGGCGCGCCCGCCTGTTTGGCGCCCGAAGCCGGAGCCCCGAATGCCGTGGCGCACAGAATGCCCGCGCCCAACATCAACATCAAACATGCTCGCAGCCCCGGCCTGATCCCCGGAACCGCACCGTTCGGCAACTGCGTTACTGGCCCATCTCTATGCATTGAAAATACCGCCTTTTGTGCTTTCGTGACTTCTTCCGGAAAACAACTGTACCATCGAGCGGCTGCCGGCCGGGCAGATCCTTGTGGAAAGTGCCAGAGCGACAGCGGTTTCAGTGGGGCCCGCTGTGGCGGAAGCTGCTCTATGTGCGGAGCATCACTCCATGCGCTGAATATTACGTTTTCGTCATGTACGCAAACGGTGATCCCTATCACACACAATCTGTGGATTATTACCGGGCTTCAGTTTCCTGTCAATGAGTGACGCAAGCTTCTGGAATCATTGGGGTTCTGCCTGCTTCCCGCAAAGCAGCCCTCTCCTCAAGGGCCACGCACGGACCGGCCCCCCGAACGAAGAGCGAGAACGGGAAAAATCGCGCCCTCGCGCAGGAGACCAGAATTTCAGCCTCTCCGCTGTGCAAAACCGAACACATTCTGGTGGCGTTGAGCTGGATTCCAGGGAAGCGGCTGCTGGCGGAAGCCGGCGGTGCGCCGGGCGCGCCCTTGGGACACCCGCCGGAAGCGGCGTTCGCCCGCAAACTGCATAGACGTGAGGTCCATCACATCCAGCGCAGCCGCGGTTCGGGCAGACTTTGATCAAACAAAGCCTCTATTCCTGGAGGTCGGCGCGTATTACCCGGATTGCAGCCCGCGGGGCAATGTGCAGGGTTCAGGAAGCGGCAAAAGCGCTGTATCGGCGCCGGATGGGGCAAGGCCATGACGGACACAGTGAGCTCAGCAGGAGCGCAGGCGCGGCAAAAGCACTTGACCCGGCAGGTGCCGGCGGGGTGCGCGGCCTGCTCCAATCGCCGGCCCGGCTGGTTCTGCTCGCTGGGCAGCGCGGTTCTGGCCGATCTTGAGCTGGCTACCAGCACCATTTCGCTGCCCGCGCAGGCTTCTCTCTTCACCCAGGGCGAGGATGCCCGCTGCCTCTATCTGATCTGCGGCGGCTATCTCAAACTGACCGCCGGACACGGCGAAGAGAAAGAGATGATTGTCCGCGTGGCAGGACCAGGCTCCATGCTCGGCTTGTATGCGGTGCTCTCGCATGGTGTGTACGAGGTTTCCGCCGAGTCGCTGACCACCGCTCAGCTTCGCCCCGTGGAACGGGAACGGTTCCTGAGCTTCCTGCGCAGCCACAAGGAGGCCCAGATGCGGGCCGTGCAGTGCATCTGCCAGGAGTACCGCTTTGCGCTGCAGGACGCCTGCCGCATTGCCCTGGCCGATACCGTGGCCGCCCGCCTGGGACGGCTGCTGATCGAACTGGCCCACCAGATCGGCGAGCACCTCAACGGGGGCGGCTTCCGCTTCCCGCTGCTGCTGACCCACGAGGAGATGGCTTCAATGACCTGCACCACGCGGGAGACCGTCACCCGCACGCTGGGGCAGTTCCGCAAAGAGGGCTGGATCTCCATCGAGGATTCCCTGGTCACGGTCCATCAGCCCGAGCGGCTGCAGGCGCTGCTCTAGAGCCTGTTACCATGCCCTGGGGCCAGAATGGCGCCTTGCGCTTTCTTCTGGCCAACTTCACGAGTCCAAGGGCTATCATCTGAAGGGGAGTTCTCTTGCGTATGACCCGTTCCATGGCTTGCTTTTCTGCTTTTCTGCTCTCATGCTGTGCACTTGTTGCCCAAGAACCGGCCTCCGTGCCGGCTTCCGCTACGGCCTCGCCCGCAGTCACCACCACCGAAAGCCCGGAGATCCGCGAGTTCCAGAAGATCGAGGACAACTGGTCCAGCTCCATCAACCAGCGCGATCAGTACGGCCTGGAACTGGTGCTATCTCCCTTGTTTGTGGATGTTTCCGCCAGCGGCGACATCACCACGCGCAACCAGCAACTGGCGCAGCTGATCACCGGCGAAGACAAGACCATGCACCTGGATCAGCACGTGATCACCGTGCGCATGCTGGGCGACATCGCCGTGGCCAACGGCACCTACCTTCTGCATCACAAGGTGAATAGCGGCCAGGCCGACGAGCGGGGTGTTTTTACCCACGTCTTCGAACGGCTGCGTGGCGGCTGGGTGTGCATCAACTCGCAGCGCACTCTGCTCCGCGAAGACTCCAACGCCAAGGTCAAAAAGCCCTCCAACGCCGAATTCCCCTTCCATCTTCCCCTCTTCACCCACAGCGACAAATAGCTCGTCCGGCATCGCGCACGGTTCGTGGTCTGAATCGGGCGGCGGAAATGCAGGTTCACTTCGCTGCGCTCCTTATGAAGGGGAGCGGCAAGGCCTGGTGTTTTCCCACCCATGCGACAGAAAAAAGTCGCATGGATGGGGCACGAAGCGTTGTGCGGCTTCAGACAAGCCGTTCATTTCCCCGCTAACTCGCGCCGCGAGTCGTTTGCTCAGGGTGACAGCGTATTGATGGAACGAGCTTTAGAAACACGAGACTAGCTGGCCTTTCGCCGGGCTGCCTGGATGCGGATGGAGACATGGACCAGGCTGAGCGCCGCCGGGGTGACGCCGGGAATGCGGCTGGCCTGGCCGATGGTGACGGGACGCACACGCTCCAGGGTTTCGCGCATCTCGCGGGAGAGGCCGCTGATGACGCCGTACTCCAGCCACTCCGGAATCGCCAGGGCTTCGGCAGCCTTGAGCTTCTCGATGGACTTCTTCTGCTGCTCCAGGTAGCCGGCAAATTTGATCTCGGTTTCCACCGCGCGGGCCTCGTTGCGCAGCACGGCGGTCCCCAGCCTGGCGCCCTCGCCCGGTTGCCGGGTGATGGCGGCGGCCATCTCGGCCAAGAGGGGTTCGCCGGCTAGGGCCTCCGGCAGGGCGCCCAGCACCGCTTCGATGGTCACCTCGGGCCGCTTGAGCAGTTGCGCCCAGGTGAGGCCGGCAGTCGCCGTCAGTTCGCCGAAGCCGGCCGCGGCCAGCCGATCGCCGTCCACCTTGCCGACGGTCAGCAACCGCGCCAACGCGTGCAGGCGCGCCTGCTTTTGCTCGTATTCTGCCCAGGCTTCGTCGCCGATGAGTCCGAGGCGGCGGCCATGCGGGGTGAGCCGCCGGTCGGCATTATCGATGCGCAGGTGCAGGCGGAACTCGGCCCGCGAAGTGAACATGCGGTAGGGCTCGTTGGTGCCCTTGGAGATGAGGTCGTCGATCAGGATGCCGGTGTAACCCTCGCTGCGGTCCATGGTGAAAGGCGGCTGTCCCTTGAGCCAGAGGGCGGCGTTGATGCCGGCCATGATGCCCTGGCAGGCTGCCTCCTCGTAACCACTTGTCCCGTTGATCTGGCCGGCCAGGTAGAGGCCCTGCAAGCTCTTGACGCGCAGGGTGCGGTCCAGCTCGGTGGCGTCCACGCTGTCGTACTCGATGGCGTAGCCGGGGCGCAGCATCTCCGCCTGGTCGAGGCCGGGAATGGAGTGCACGATCTGCCATTGCACCTCCATGGGCAGCGAGGTGGACATGCCGTTGATGTAAACCTCGTGGGTATGGAGGCCCTCCGGCTCCAGAAAGAACTGGTGCTGGGTCTTGTCGGGGAATTTGACGATCTTGTCTTCGATGGAGGGGCAATAGCGCGGCCCGATGCCCTCGATCTTGCCGGAGTACATGGCGGAGCGGTGCACGTTTTCGCGGATGATGCGCAGGGTTTCCGGGGTGGTGAAGGCGATGTGGCAACTGATCTGCGGCTGCACGATCTTCCTGGTCCGGAAGCTGAAGGGGGTGGGGTCCAGGTCGCCCTGCTGCTCCTGAAACTCTTGCCACCGTATGGTCCGGCCGTCCAGTCGCGGCGGCGTACCGGTCTTGAGGCGGCAGGTGCGGAGGCCCAACGCGCGCAGCGCCTCGCCCAAAAGGACGCTGGCCGGCTCCCCGCTGCGGCCGGCGGGATAGGTCTCCTCGCCGCAGTGGATGAGGCCGTTCAGAAACGTGCCGGTCGTAATAATGGTGGCGCCGGCCAGCAGCGTACGCCCATCGCGCAGCTTGAGGCCCAGGACGCGGCGGCGCTCTCCGGTGGCTGTTCCCTGTTCGCTGTTCCCTGCTCTCTCCTCCATCACCAGGTCCACGACCTCGGCCTGGCGGATATGCAGATCGGGCTGCGACTCGAGCACCTCGCGCATCTTCACGCGGTAGAGCTGCTTGTCGCACTGGGCGCGCGGACTCCAGACCGCCGGACCGCGCGAGGTATTGAGCAGGCGGAACTGAATGCCCACGGCATCGGCGACCTCGCCCATGATGCCCCCCAGGGCGTCCACCTCACGGACCAGGTGGCCCTTGGCCACGCCGCCGATGGCCGGATTGCAGCTCATCTGGGCAATCAGGTCCAGGTTCATGGTGATCAGCGCGGTTTTCAAGCCCATGCGCGCTGCGGCCATGGCCGCTTCGCAGCCGGCATGCCCGGCGCCGACCACGACCACATCGTATTGCTCGGTAAAAGCCATCTGAAGCTATTCTACGGATTCCGGGATGAGAGCGCTGAGGGGGCCGATCGGGATGGCAGCGCCGCGAAAGGGGCACGGGGCGCAGTTTTTCTGGTCCGGATCAATCAATGGGGTGCGGGAACAAGTCACCCCCCACTGGAAGGGTTCATTCCATGTGCGCGGGGAGGGGGGATTTCTTTTCGTCTTCAGCCAGGAGGCGATGGAACTCATCCGCCGGCACGGGGTAGCCGAAGAGCCACCCTTGGCCCAAGATGGGCTGGTCGTAGGCGGCAAAGTAGTCGGCCTGCTGCTCGGTCTCGATCCCTTCCACAACCACTTCAAGGTTGAGCGCCTCGGCCATGGCCAGTATCTGCGGAAGGACGGTGACGGTGACCGCCTCGGTGCCAATGGCATGGGTGAAGGCCTTGTCGATCTTGATGGAGTCGATGGCCAGATCGTGCAGATAGGAGAGGCTGGAATAGCCGGTGCCGAAGTCGTCGATATTGATGCCAAAGCCGCGCTGGTGGAGGCGGAGGATGGTCTCCAGGGCCAACTGGTGGCGGGCGGTGCTGCTTTCGGCAATTTCGATGGCTAGCCGGCGCGCGGGGACGGCGGCCTTCTCAAGAAAGTGCTCCAGCAGGGGCAACAGCTCGGGACCGGCCAAGTCGGCGGCGGCGGCGTTAATGTTGAGCTGAAAATCGGGATGGGTCTGCAAGGTCTTTTCGAAGTCCTTGAGAGCGTGGCGCACCACCAGTTGCGTGATGTCTCCCACAAAGCCGCCCTCCTCGGCCATCTTGACGAAGACATCGGGACCGATGACAAAGTCATCTTCGTCGGTCCAGCGCACCAGGGCCTCAGCCCCCACGATCCGGCGGCTGGGCAGGCTCACGATGGGCTGGTAGACCACCCGCAGCAAGTCCTGGGCGATGGCCCGGTGCAGTTGCCGCACCATACTGCGATTGTGCCGGTAGAGCAAGGAAAAGAGGAATCCCAGGCAGGCCCCGATCAGGGCGCCGGTGGTGGTTTGCCCGACAAGCTCGGCGCCGCTGGCACGCAGGGCATCGGCAACCGACTCATAGTCGGTGACGCAGTTGTAGTAGCGCCGGGAGCAGTGAGTGGCATAAAGCGTGTCGTCCACGCGGCCCTGGCTGTCCGTGGTGAGAATGGCCCTGGTGGCCTGCGGGAAAGCGCCAATCAAGCGGTTGGACTGCCAGGCGGAGTCGTTGATGGCCGTCGAGGCGTAGCGCATGGGAGGGGTTGCCCGGTGGGTCTCAAGATAGGGGCTGATGATGACATACGAGTCGCCAAGCTGGAGGCCCACGACCGCCAGATCGGCCATGCGGTAGGGGACAAAGTCCTTGTACACCAAGGTGCCGTCCGGCTGGGAAAAGTCCGGCCTGGGCAGCACGACAGGCTGGCGCGGGCGGCCCATGCTCACCGAGCAGTCAATCTTGCCGCCCCGGATGCGGCCGCCCTCTTTCAGGAATTCCGATTGGAAGAGCAGATTGTGCAAGTAGGCGATTTCAGCGTCGGAACAGTAGGGATACGGAGAAGCGTTCATGGCGGCCAGCACAGCGCGCGCCTCACGCGAGGAAGCGTCCGCCTCGGTCATGGTGCGCGCGCCAGACTGTTCGAGCCGGAATTCGACCTGATGGAGCGTGACGATGCGGCCAACCAGATAGCCCGCCAGCGTGCCGCATGCAGCGCCCACGACCGTAGCGGCAAGGGTGAGCAGAAGACGCCGCTTCAGCCTGCGCTTCATCGAATGAGGGCCCAAAGTCGACATCCCTTCTTTGCCCGGCGGTTTCTAAATTGGGACCATGGTACTACGATTCGCCAGCCGCGGGCGTCTGCCCGGCCAAGGCTTGTTAGCTCGATTGATTGAAGATTCGCGAAAACTCCGCAAGAAAGAGCAGGGCAGCTCAAGGAACCTCTGAACAAGTCTCTCTTTCGACGAAGCATTCCCTCAGGGGCTAAAGCCCACGTTGATTCTGTTCCACTTACGGCACGGCTGAAGCCGTGCCCTTTCAAGGAATCGACTTAATCGGATTGTCCTTAAAGGCCGCACATGGCAACCTGCGCCTTTTCCTCGTCTTCGGACAGGATGCGGAAGAACTCCTCGGCCGGGACAGGGTGGCCGAAGAGCCAGCCCTGCGCCAGGACCGGCTGCGCATTGGTCTCGAAGTACTCGGCCTGTAACCCGGTTTCGACCCCTTCCACAATCACTCCCAGCTTGAGCGTCTCAGCCATGGCCAGGATTTGCGGCAGAATCGATACAGTGACCGCTTCAGTGCCGATGGCGTGCGTAAAGGACTTGTCGATCTTGATGGCGTCGATGGAGAGAGCGTGCAGATAGGACAGGCTGGAGTAGCCGGTGCCGAAGTCATCGATGTGGACGCTATGGCCCCTCTCCCGCAGAGCGAGAATCGCCGCGATCGCCACATCGTGCTGGGCAGTGCAGCTCTCGGTAATTTCGATGGCCAGGCTCTGCGCGGAAACGCCCGCCTTCGCCAGAGCGCGATCCAGCATGGGCAGGAACCCCGGATCGCCCAAATCGGCGGAAGCCACGTTGATGCTGAGCCGGAAATCGGGATGGCTGCGGAGCGTCTCAGCGAAGTCTTGCAGAACGCGGCGCGCCACCAGCCTGGTGATTTCTCCCACAAAGCCGCGTTCTTCGGCGATGCGGATGAAAACGTCGGGACCGACTTCAAAGCCTTCCTCATCGGTCCATCGGGCCAGCGCCTCCGCACCCACGATCCGCCGGGTCGCCAGGATCACGATGGGCTGATAGACCACCCGCAGTTCGTCTTTGGCGATTGCCCGGCGCAACTGGCGATCCATGCTTTGATTGCGCCGGTAGAGGAAGGAAGCAAGAAAGCCGAAGCAGGCCCCGATCAGCCCGCCCGCGGCGATGTACCCGGCGAACTCGCGGCGGTCGGCCCGCAGAGCATCGGGAACCGCGATAAAGTCCGTTACACAGTTGAAGTAAAGGGCCGAGCAGCGGGTGGCATAGAGGGTGCCACCCAGGCGGGCTTGGCCGTTCCTGGTGAGAATCGCTTTGGTCGCCTGAGGAAAGGCGCCCCTCGACTGGAACGTTTGCCAGTTGGCATCGTTAATCGCCGTCGAGATGTAGTGCATGGGAGGGGCTGCCCGGTGCGCCTCGAGAAAGGGACTGAAAATCACGTACGAGTCGCCCAGTTGCAGGCTGAGCACCGTTAGATGGTCCACCCGGAACGGAGCGAACTGCTTGTACACTCTGGTGCCGTCCAATTGGGCGAAATCGGGGCTGGACTGCGCCAGGGGCTGAGGCAGTCGGCCCAGAGTAGCCGAGCAGTACACCTTGCCGCCACGCATGCGCCCGGCTTCCTTAAGATATTCCGACTGAAAGAGCAGGCTGCGAAAATAGGCGATCTCGGCATCCGAGCAGAAGGGGTACGGCGAGGCGTTCATGGTGGCCAGCACGGCACGGGACTCCCGGCTGGAGGCATCCGCCTCGGTGATGGTGAGCACCGCGGACTGTTCGAGTTTGATTTCTGTCCGCTTGAGCGTCAAATAGCGGCCCAGCAGAAAGCCGGCCGCCATGCCACAAGCCAGCGCGACCACGGTTGCCGCCAGGGTCACCAGCACGCGCTGCTTGAAAGAGTGCATCATCGATTGGCCAGGAAATCCCCTCTTAGCCGACAAGCCTGAAGAAAGTAGTACACCCTTTTCTATCGGCATGGCGGGCAAATCGGAGCAGTATGCCTCAGAGTGCCGGTAGCGAAGCGATGGTTGCCCGGCGATGGGGCGACAGAGCGGGCGGGCGCGCCTACTCGAGGGCGGCCTTGAGCATGGCTGCCAGGCTGCGGTCCACGTCTTCTTTGGTGGTGGCCCAAGAGGAGACGCTGATGCGCATGGCGGTCTGACCCTGCCAGACGGTCGGGCCGCACCAGCAGGTACCCTCGGCTTGCAGGCGGGCGATGGTGGCCAGGGTCTTCTCTGGCGCGCCAAACGAAACCAGCACCTGGTTGATGACTACGTCGTTCAGAATCTTGTAACCGGCGGCGCTGAGTCCGGCGGCAAAGCGGCGGGCGTGGCTGGAGGTCCGGGTCACAATCTCCGCCATCCCGGAGCGGCCCAGGGACCGCAGGCCGGCCCACAGCTCCACACCGCGGGCGCGGCGGGAGAGCTCCGGGTTGTAGTGGGAGGGTTCGCGGTGCTCGCCCTGCACCAGGTACGCCGCCTCCATGGACATGGCCGCATGCAGCATTTCGGGATCGCGGACCAGGGCAATGCCGCAGTCGTAACCGATGTTGGGCCACTTGTGGGCGTCGGTGGCCCAGGAATCGGCCTGCTCGAAGCCATGCGTCAGCCGCCGGTACTCCGGCGAGGCGGCGGCCCACAACCCGAAGGCGCCGTCCACATGAATCCAGGCGCCGGCGGCGCGCGCCAGCGGGCAAATGGCCGCCGCCGGATCGAAGGCGCCGGTATTGACGTTGCCCGCTTGCAGGCAGAGGATGGTGCGCTCGTCCATGTGTGGCAGCGCGTCGGCCCTCATGCGGCCCTGGCCATCCACCGGCACGCGCACCACGCGATTGCGGCCCATGCCCAACAAGCCCAGCGCCTTGCCCACCGAGGCATGAGCCTCTTGGCCCACCACCACGGTGAGCGGCGGCGCGCCGAAGAGGCCGTCGGATTCCACGTCCCAGCCCGCGCGAGTGAGCAGCGCGTGGCGGGCCGCGGCCAGGGAGGAGAAGTTGGCCATGGTAGCGCCGGTGACCAGAGCGCCGCCGGTTCCCGCGGGAAGCCCAAGCAGATCCCGCACCCATTCCAGAGCAATCTCTTCCAGCGTGACGGCCACCGGGGATTGCACAAAGAAGGCTGCATTCTGGTCCCAGGTGCTCACCAGCCACGACGCGGCCAACGCCGCGGGCAGGCAGCCGCCGTTCACAAAGCCGAAGTTGCGCCCGCTGGTCTTGGCCACCGTGGCCGGGGAGCCGTAGGTGTCGAGCAGATGCAGAACCGCCTCAGGACTGGTGGGCCCCGGCGGCAGCGGACCGCGCAGCGCGTTCAAGGCGGCAACCGCCTCCGGGCTGGGCGCGACCGAACGCGCATCCTCGCCTTCCAGGTAGTCCATGGCATCGCGGGCGGCGCGCTTGAGCAGCGCGGCGCGGGCATCGGAGACGGAAACGGCGGGGGAATGAGACGCGTGGGAAACAGCCATAGATATGGATAAGTTTAGCACCGGGGCTGCATCTGGGCCGCTCCGCGGCCCACAACCTGGGTGCCCCAGGTCTCGCTTCTGGGACCTGGAAAAGCACAAACCTCATCAGCAATTTCTTCATCCGCAGATCCGGAAATCTTGAAATCGCCCACGAACTTAACTAAGATGTGTTAGCAGGATTAAGCAATCATGATCACAGCCAGCATTTTCGAAGCGAAAACCAACCTCTCCAGCCTGGTAAAGCAGGCCCAGAAGGGCGAAGTGGTCACCATCACTTCGGGGCGCGCCAAAACGCCCGTGGCGCGGCTCGAAGCCATTCATCCGGTTGCAAAGAAGCGGCTTGGCGCTCTGGAGACGCCCGGATTCGTCTTGACCGAGCTGTTCTTCGAGCCGCTGCCGGAGGAGGAGCTTCGCCTTTGGAACGGAGGCGGGGAGTGAAGGTTCTGCTCGATACCTGCACTCTGCTCTGGGCCACACTCGCGCCTTCGGCCCTGAGCCAAGAAGCCCGTGAGACGATTGCCGACGAGGGCAATGTGATTCTGGTTTCGGCTGCATCGGCGTGGGAGATTGCGACCAAGGTGCGCCTGGGCAAGCTTCCCGGCGCGGAGAAGCTGGAGAGGGATTATCAGGACGTGATGGAGGATGCCGGCTATACGCTGCTGGACATTGATACGGCATCCGCGCTGCGCGCCGGCCGGCTGGTCGCCGAACACCGCGACCCCTTCGACCGCATGATCGCCGCTCAGGCCCTGGGGCAGGACATTCCCGTGCTCAGCCCCGATCCGCTGTTCGAGCAGTTTGGGGTGCGGCGGATCTGGTGAGGTGAGAATTCCGGGGCCATCCGACCCTCCGCCTGCTCCGGGCCTCGACTTTGAGAAACGGTAAGCCGCAAACCTGATCCGGCGAGGCTCCCAACCCGGCGTAATCAGGCCGCTCGACCGCACTTGCGCATTGAATTTACTTGCAAATTGGCCTATGCTGAGGATGCAGACGAATTTGTCCGCCTGAGTTGCCGTGGGTTCGCCGGCTGGCGGAGAGATGAGTGGGCTTAGAGCCCACTTTTTATTTGGGGCATTTTTTCTGAGAAATTGCCGCCTTGGGGCGGCGTGGGAACGATGGCGGCAAAGCTGGACCAAATTCGGTTGGCGGCGGCACGAGTGGCCGCCTCGCACGGGCTGGACCTGGTGGATCTGGAGTTGCTTGGCCCGGCCAAGGAGCGCGTGCTGCGCATTTACCTCGAAAAGAATGCCGAGGGGCGGGCGCAACTGAAGGCGGCTGTCGAAGCTGGAGTAGAAGCGCTTCCGGAGCGGCTGACAGAAGGCACGCTGCGCGTGGAGCAGCTTTCCGGCATCACCCACGAGGATTGCACGGCGTTCAGCCGGGATTTTGGCGTGTTGCTGGACGTGGAAGACCTGGTTCCGGGCGCGGAATATACGCTGGAGGCCAGTTCTCCGGGGTTGGACCGCAAGCTGAGCCGGCGGGAAGATTTTGTACGGTTTGCCGGCAGCCTGGTGAAGGTTCAGACCTATGAGCCGATCCGCAACAACCGGCATTGGCAGGGGCGGCTGGCGGCGGAGGCGGGCGAGAACATCACGCTGGACCTCAACGCCGTGAAGCAGAACAGCAGGAGCCGGAAGGCCGGCGTAAGTACGGTTGAGATTGCGCTCGACAACATCGAGAAGGCGCAACTGGTACCGGAGATTTAAGGGATTGTGGTTCACCCACCCTGGCCGCAAGAACTAGAGACGCGGCGAGAATGGGGCACCCGGACGGCGCGATGCGCAAGGCCCCGGCTTTTTTCAGTACGAGCATCAAGCCCGTACCCTTCAACGAAACCATCTTAACCGGCTTGGAACCGCAAAGGGTTCCTCCGCACACAGGACCAAGAGAGCAAGCAGAGTATGGCCAGCGTTTTGTACCAGAGTATCGAGCTTCTGAGCCAGGAAAAGGGCATTGATCCCGGCATCGTGGTTGGCGCAGTCGAGGAGGCCATCGCCCTGGCCACGCGCAAGTTCTACAAGACCCAGGAAAACATGCGCGGCGAGCTGAACAGGGAATCCGGCGAGATCACGGCCTACATCTACAAGACGGTGGTCGAGAACGCCGAACAGGTGGAAGACCCGCTGAACCAGATCACGCTGGAGGAAGCCAACGCCTTGGCGCCGGGCGCGGAAGTGGGCAGCGAAGTCCGGTTCTACCGCGACACCCGGCCGCTGGGCCGGATTGCCGCGCAACTGGCCAAGCAGGTCATCTTCCAGAAGGTGCGCGAAGCGGAGCGGGACACGGTCTTCCAGGAATACGCCCATCGCGAGAAGGAAGTTCTGACCGCGACCGTGAAGCGGATCGAAGGCCAGGACATTATTTACGATCTGGGCAAGGCCGAAGCCCGCTGCCCCAAGCGGGAGCAGTCGCGGCTGGAGCAGTTCAGCCTGGGCGAGCGGGTGCGCGTGGTTCTGCTCAAGGTGGACCGCGCCGCCAAGGGCCCGCAGGTGATTGTTTCCCGTGCCGCCCCGGAACTGGTATCGAACCTGTTCCAGTCGGAAGTGCCGGAGATTTACGACAACACGGTAACCATCCGGGCCATTGCCCGCGAGGCCGGCGAGCGCACAAAGATTGCCGTTCAGTCGCGCGACAAGGACGTTGATCCGGTGGGCGCGTGCGTGGGTATGAAGGGCATGCGCGTGCAGTCGATCATCCGCGAGCTGCGCGGCGAAAAGATCGACATCATCGAGTACAGCGACGAGATCACCACCTTCGCGGAGAAGGCGCTGCAGCCGGCCAAGGTGAGCCGCGTTTCGATCGCGGACCTGACCGACAAGCAGCTGGAAGTGATTGTGGACGACACGCAACTGTCCCTGGCCATCGGCAAGAAGGGGCAGAACGTGCGCCTGGCGGCCAAGCTGCTGGGCTGGAAGATCGACATCAAGAGCGAAGAGGAGAAGCGGCAGGAAGTGGAGCAGCAGATGCAAGCTCTCACCGGCGGCCCCTCGACGCCCATCGAGCAGGTTTCCGAGCTGGGCGACGGCATTATCCAGAAGCTGGTGGCCGCCGGCATCACCACGGTGGAGACTCTGGCCGACATGACGCCGGAGCAACTGGAAGAGATTCCGGGCATCGGCGAGAAGACGCTGGAACGGATCAGCGTGGCCGTGCGCCACTACTTTGGCCATTTTGAAGAGGGCGAAGAAGGCCACGTGCCGGAAACCGCCGAAGGGGAAGCCGGGGAAACAGCCGAAGATGAGAGCGCCGCAACGGAAGTAGAACGCGAAGCGGTTCTGGATACGGACGAAGCGGAAGCTGAAAACGACTCTGCGGTGCTGACCGAGGCGGAGAACGAGCGCGCGGCCGAAGAAGAGGAAAGCGGCAGCGCAGCCGACGAAGAGTCAGAAGACGAGCCGGAGCTCCGCACCGAAGCCGAGGAGGCCGTCGAGGATATTCCTCCTGCCGATGAGGCGGAGGTCGAGACCCTGGAAGACAACCCGGCCGAAGCGCTTGAGGAAGACGCTCAAAGCGCGGAGGAGCCGCTTCTGGAAGAGATTGAAACAGATAGCGCAGCATCGGAAGAGAAGGCGGCCAAAGGGGATGGCGCTTAGTATGCGCCGCCCCCTTCAAGGCCAATCGGGCAATCATGAAAGTTTGAAGAGCAGCCAAAACCATGGGGTAGCTATGAGCGACTAGTGGGCTTTGGGTAGCACATTTTGAAAAGAGGCGGATGAGTAAGGTTCGAATCAACGATCTCGCACGCGAGATGGAAGTCAAGAGTCGCCGGATTCTGGACGTATTGGCGGAGCTCGGCCTGGCCGAAGGCAAGACCCACTCCAGCTCGCTGGAAGAGTTTGAGGCGGAGAAGGTTCGTGCGCATTTTGAGCGTGGAGCCCGGGCTGCCGGTCAGAGCAGCAGCGCTGCGTCTCACAGCTCCCAGACCATTACGCCCAAGATTGATCTCTCGCACATCTCCAAGCCCGGCGATGTGATGAAGGCCATTCTGGCCAAGCAGAAGGAACAGGAAGAGCAGGCACGGCAGAGTCACGCACCGGTGCGGCCGCCGGTGACGCCGCCGCGGGCCGCCCCTCCGGTGGTGGCCGTTGCCGCTCCGCCGCCCCCGCCGCCAGCCCGTCCCGAGCCGCGCAGGATTGTTCCTCAGCCCCGGCAAGCGCCGCCCATTGTGGTTGCCCCTCCGCCTCCGCCCGCCATTGCCTCCCATCCGCCGGCCAATCCGGTGGTGGCCAAGGCGCCGGCAGGCGCCGTGGTCGCGCCGCGTCCCGCAGTTGCGGGGGCGTCGCCCGCGGTGGCCGTGGTGGTAAAGCCGCCGGTGGCCCGCGAGGCCCAGCCGGTTTTCGCCGAACAGCCAGCCGCAGCAGCAGCCAAGCCACCCGTGGTGGCTGCCGCACCTGCGGTTGCCGCTCCGGCCATTGCCGCCGTTGCCGTCGCTCCGGTTGTAGCCGCTGAGCCTGTTGCGCCTGCGGTTGCCCCGGTTTCGGCCACGCCTGTTGCGGTTGCCGCATCGCCGGCAGCGCCGGCCACTGTTTCGGTCGAGGCGGTTGCGGTTTCGACTCCCGCTGTTGCCGAGGCCCCCGCTGGTGCACCGGACAAGGAAGCGCTGGCCCCGGCCGCCGCGGCTCACCCCGCTGCTCCGGCCGCGCCCGCCCATGTTGCGGCGCACCGCGCCCTTGGCCACACCCACATTGCTTCGCCCACGGCCGCCCTGCCGGCGCGCCGCGTGGTGATGCCGCAGACCGGGCCCCGCCCGGTTTACAAGGCCCCCATCGTGGTGCCCACCGTGCCCGTTCCGGGCACCGGGAACCTGGCCGGCGGCATTCAGCGCGGCAAGCCCATCTTTGACCGCCGCCCCTCGGGCGCACCCGGCAGCTACCCGCAGCGCACCCCCAGCGGCGCACCCGGACAGTATCCTCCCGGCGCCGGTCCGCGGCCCAAGCACCCAACCCGCACCACTCCCGGCGGTTACGCCGGCCCCGGCGGCACGGGAGCTCCCGGAGCGCGTCCCGCCTTTGGCGCACGGCCCGGCTTTGGCCCACCGCGTCCCGGCGGCCCACCCCGTCCGGGTGGCGCAGCGCCCACCGGCGAGGCTCCCCGCCCGCAGCGTGCTCCAGCGCGTGGCCGCGGCGGACGTCCGCAGTATCCCAAGACCAAGGAAGGCCCGATGAAGGGCTTTGTGCCGCCGCCACGTTATGGCGGGGTACATTACGGCAGTGAGCCGTTGCCCATCACCCGCGAAATCACGGTCACCGAGGGCATCAGCGTCAAGGATCTGGCCGAGAAGCTGGACGTGCGCGCCAAGGATCTGATCGCCACCCTGCTGATGAGCGGTGTGTTCGTCACCGTGAACCAGTCGCTGGACGCCGAGATGGTGAAGGACGTCGCCGCCAAGTTCGGCGCCGCCGCTACCGTCATCAGCTACGAAGAAGAGATTGCCAACCAGGCGATCGAAGAAGTGCTCGAAGCCGACAACACCGGCGAACTCGAGGTTCCCCGTTCTCCCGTGGTCACCGTCATGGGCCACGTGGATCACGGCAAGACCTCGCTGCTCGACGCCATCCGCGAAACCCATGTGGCCGAAGGCGAAGCCGGCGGCATCACCCAGCACATCGGCGCCTACAAGGTGAAGTTTGCCAAGGAAGGCTCTCCGGCTTCAGGCCGCGAGATCGTCTTCCTGGATACGCCGGGCCACGAAGCCTTTACCCGCATGAGAGCCCGCGGCGCCAAGGTCACCGACATCGTGGTGATTGTGGTGGCTGCCGACGACGGCGTCATGCCTCAGACCCTGGAGGCCATTGATCACGCCAAGGCCGCAGGCGTGCCCATCATCGTGGCCGTCAACAAGATCGACAAGCCCGATGCCAACCCCGAGCGGGTAAAGAAGCAGTTGGCCGACCGCGGACTGATTCCCGAAGAGTGGGCAGCCGGCGCCGAAGGCACCGTCTTTGTTGAAGTTTCAGCCAAGAAGCGGCTTAACCTCGACCTGCTGCTGGAGATGATCTGCCTGGTCTCCGACATCCGGGCTCCCAAGGCCACCCCCGGCCGCAAGGCTGTGGGCACGGTGCTGGAAGCCAAGCTGGATCGCGGCCGCGGCGCAGTGGCCACCGTCCTGGTTCAGGACGGCACCCTGCACCTGAACGACAGCTACATTGTGGGCAACACCTTCGGCAAGGTCCGCGCCATGTTTGACGACCGCGGCCGCGCCATTGAAGAAGCCGGCCCCTCGACCCCGGTCGAAGTGCTCGGTCTGGAATCCATGCCCGACTCCGGTGACACCTTCCTGGTGGTAGCCGATCGCGACAAGGCCAAGGGTATTGCCCAATACCGCAAGATGAAGGAGCGCGACGCCCAGCTCGCCAAGAGCGCCCGCGTCTCACTGGAAGGACTGGCGGAGCAGATTCGCCAAGCCGGCGTGAAGGACCTGGCCCTGATCATCAAGGGCGACGTCACCGGATCGGTGGAGGTGCTGGCCGACTCGCTGGTGCGCATGTCCACGGAGAAGGTGCGGCTCAAGGTCATCCACTCCGGTGTTGGTTCCATCACCGAGAGCGATGTGCTGCTGGCCACGGCCTCCAACACCATCATCATCGGCTTCAACGTCCGCCCGGAGCGCAAGGCAGCCGAGCTGGCGCAACAGGAGAACGTGGAGATTCGCCTGCACTCGATCATTTACGAGTTGCAGGATGAACTCCGCCTGGCCATGATGGGCCTGCTCGATCCGACCTTCAAGGAGAACTACCTGGGCCGCGCCGAAGTGATCAACGTCTTCAAGATTCCCAAGGTCGGCACCATTGCCGGCTGCCGGGTCCAGGACGGATCGATTCGCCGCGACTCTGAGGTCAAGGTCATGCGCGGGGAGGAGCAGGTGTTCAAGGGCAAGATCGGCTCCCTCAAGCGCTTCAAGGACGACGCCCGCGAGGTCACCAACGGCATGGAGTGCGGCATCGGCCTGGGCGGCTTCAACGACCTGAAGGAAGGCGACTTGATCGAAGCCTTCTCCACGGAGAAACTGGCGGCCGACCTGGGCGCCCTGACCACCGCCAAGGCGTAAACCAACTCAGCTCGCAAGAAACCAGCCGGCCCGCTCCTCACTATGAGGGGCGGGCCGGTTTTGTTGGTCCCTCTTCGGCAGCGGTGGGGTCCTCTAACGGGCCTTGACTGAGTTACATTCTCCGGCGCTTTACACACGAAGAAGGGCCAATCCGGGCAGCGTTCCCTGGGGCGCTGCTTCTTTACTTGCAATGGAGGGTACTTTTTCACGGGCCGTATGGAATGGAAATGCGCCACACGGCATGTCATTGATACTGCGTAAGCAATAAAAACACCTTGACAATCGTATTTTGTTGAGTTTAAGATCGTGATGGTTACTGTCATCCCCAAGGAGGTTCATCATGCGTCGAATCCTAGCAGCAAGTCTACTGCTCTCTCCGTTGTTTCTCCCCGCAGCAGCGGTCGCCAGCACGCCCGCGGGCGACGCGTCTGCCTCAACCCTGGTTCGCCCCGCCAGTTCCGGACTGACCAGCCCGCGCATCCTGCGCACAGCCAATGTCCACATCGCCCCCGATTTCGCGCAGGCAATTCCAGCGCTCTCGGAGGTAGCTCTGAAACTCACGGTCGACGAGAATGGCAAGGCCCAGGAGGTCCGGGTCATCAAGTCGGCCAGTCCGCTGCTGGACGATCACGTGGTCCAGGCGGTGCAACAGTTCCGCTGGCGGCCGGCAAAGCTCGACAAGCAGGTCATTCCCATGGAAATGACCTTGAATGTGGAGGTTCAGCGCTAAACTCCGCACAACAGACAAGCCGCTGAGTTCTACGGCTTGGGCACGGCAATCCTCCATTCTGGCGACGACGCTGCCGCCGGGATGGAGGATTTTCATTGCCTCCGCGGCTAGAGCGGATACCGGTCCGACGCAAGGCAAATCCGGGCCACGGTGCGGCTCTGGGCCACCGCATCGGCGGGGGTGAAGCGGGCCAGGCGGCGCAGGATGGCCAGGTGGGTGCGCAGCAGGTCGCCTTCGGCGCAGGCCGCCAGCACCCGGCGCGCCGCCTGCTCTGCCAGCGCCATGGTCTCATCCGCCAGCAGGCCGGTCATGCTGGCAGAGACCTGGGCGGCCGCCGACCCGCCCCCTGTTCCCTGTTCCCCATTTCCTGTTCCCTGCTTGGCCAGCTTGCGCGCCCGCAGGAGGGCCGACTCCAGGGCATAGACCTGCATGATGATGGCGGCCAGGTCGCCCATCACCTCCTGCTGCTCCTGCAAGCCGGCGAGGAAGCGCTGGCTGGCTACGCCGGCGCAGAACAGGGCGATCTTCTTGGCCGCCGCCAGTACCGCGGTCTCCCGCGCCAGGGGCTCATCCGCGCCCGAATCGGAGTCGAAGCTGGGCGGCTGGGTCACTGCGTCCATGAGTCTCTTGATGGCCGGCAGCAGCGGGAGCTGGCCGCTCAGGGCGCGCTTCATGATCCAACCGGAGATGATGAGGGTGTTGATTTCGTTGGTGCCCTCGAAGATGCGGTTGATGCGCGCATCGCGATAGTAGCGCTCCGCCGGGTAATCCTCGACGAACCCGTAGCCGCCCATGGTGGCGATCAACTCGTCGGCCACCAGGGTGAGCATTTCCGACCCGTAGATTTTGAGGATGGAGCACTCGATGGCGCACTCCTCGATGCGCCGCTGGATCTGGCGGGGGTCCTGGGCCTGCTCCGGAGCCAGGTGGGCCAGCCCGGCGTCGATCATGCCCGCGGTGCGGTAGGCCATGGACTCGGCGGCATAGAGGCGCGCTGCGGAGGCGGAAATTTTGCGCTGGATGAGGCCGAAGCCGGCGATCGGCTTGCCGAAGGCGTGGCGCTCCTTGGCGTAGCGGATCATGTGCGCCAGGGCATGGCGGGCCCCGCCGATGCAGGCCACGCCCAGCTTGAAGCGGCCCACATTCAATACGTTAAAGGCGATGTGGTGGCCCTTGCCCGCCTCGCCCAGCAGGTTGGCGGCGGGGATCTTGCAGTCGGCGAGCACCAGCGGGCATGTGGAGGAGCCGCGAATGCCCAGCTTGTGCTCCTCGGCGCCCACGGTGAGGCCGGGCGTGTCGCGCTCCACCAGGAAAGCGGAGAACTTCTCGCTGCCGGTCACGGGGTCCACAATCTTGGCGAAGACAGTAAACAGGCTGGCGATGCCGCAGTTGGTGATCCACTGCTTTTCGCCGTTGAGGGTGTAGTGGCTGCCGTCGGCCGAGAGGGTGGCGCGGGTACGGATGTTCATGGCGTCGGAGCCGGAGCTGGCCTCGGAGAGGGCGTAGCCGCCGATCCACTCGGCGGTGGCCAGCCTGGGCAGGTAGCGCTGCTTCTGCTCCTCGGTGCCGTACCAGGCCAGGGGCAGGGTGGCGATGCCGGTGTGGGCGCCAAAGGCCGTGGAAAAGCTGGCCAGCACCGAGAGGTGGTCGGTGATCAAGGTAGTGGTGGTCTTGTCCATGCCCACGCCGCCGAACTCCTCGGGAACATCGACGCCGGTGAAGCCCAGCTCACCCGCCTTGCGCAGGAGGGCCGAGAGCACGCCGGGGTGCTTGGCCTCAATGGCCGCGGCGGCGGGCAGAATCTGGTCGCGGGCAAACTGGGCGACGGTCGAGGCAATGTGGCGCTGCTCCTCGTTGAGGTCTTCGGGAGTGAAGACTTCGGCGGGGGTGCGGGTTTCAAGCAAGAAACTGCCGCCGGCGGCGGCAACGATGGGGGAAAGTGAAGAAGTAGACATGAGGAAATATCTCCAACTGCCAGAGAACAGTACGATAGCGGGGCGGGAGTGGGCAACTGGGGAAAATTCCCGGTAGTGACTCATTTTGCTTAAGCCGCTCACGCTTGCAGAATTATGAGCGGTAGTAGGATACTTGGCGCATGAGGGGCTTAAGCAAAATGCCAGCCGATCCGAGGGAAGCAGCAGCCTTGACTGCAAGGTTGGCCAAAGAGGAATCCGAAGCGTTATCGAGTCCGCAGGAAGTGGTGTCACAATACCTAGCGACAATCGGGCGCAGGGGTGGTATAAAGGGCGGCAAAGCAAGAGCCAATAGCCTGACCAAGGCACGGAAGAAGGAGATCGCGCGTCTGGCAGCTCAAGCGAGGTGGAAAGACAAAAGGTCATAGAATGCCCGAGTCACGGAAGGACAGCGTAGAGCCTGTAACGGCAAACGAATTCGTTGAGCAAGAGCTGCACCGGGGGCTTCGCGCAATAGAAGGAGCCTTTTCCTGCCATGCTCTTAGCCTATCTGGCCCCCTTTACCCTGGCGTCGATGACATCCTTCGCGGCGTAATTGAAAAGCGTTGCGTACAAGAATCTACATCCAACAAGCTGGTCGTTGTTTTAACGACTCCAGGCGGTATGTTGGAGCCCGTTCAGAGGATGGTTGCAACGATTCGAAGGCATTACCAAATCGTTGACTTCGTCATCCCGAACTACGCGTATTCAGCAGGCACCATTTTTGCTCTCTCCGGAGACGCTATCCACATGGACTATTATTCCCGTCTCGGGCCGATTGATCCGCAGATCAAATCCTCTCGCGGCAGAACGGTATCTGCGTTGGGGCATCTGGAGAAATACAACGAACTGATCAAAAAAGCGCAAGGGGGCAAGATCTCTGCCGCCGAGGTTCAGCTTTTGATCGACGGATTCGATCAGGCTGAGCTTTACAACATCGAACAGGCGCGCGAACTATCCATTGCGGCGCTAGAGGAATGGCTTGTCGAGTACAAGTTCAAGAATTGGAAGGTTACGGAGACGCGAAGACAACCCGTGACCATGGAGATGAAGAAGAAGAGGGCAACATTGATAGGCCGGCAATTGAACAACACAAAAAAATGGCACTCTCATGGCTACGGTATTTCAATGGAGGTCCTGCAGAGGGATTTGAAACTCGTGATAGACGATTTTGGGAAGGATGCGTCTACTTCTCATCTGGTACGTTCCTATCACGACCTTCTTTCTGATTACATGGTGAAGCGGGATACGCAGGGTGTCGTTCACATCTGCGATCAATATCGGCCTTTCATGTAACGACAAGAACAGGAGCAGCATCATGCCGCAAAAGATTGACATTGAAGAGATTGCCAAGAATAACCCGAGAATAGACCTCCAGAACCTTGAGGAATGGAGAAAACTCCGCCGGATTCTGATTTCGAGCGGAATGCATGGGAGAAGGATGCAGAACAGCGAAGACGATGCCCAGTCCCGCGTAAAGTTGGTTGACAATGCAGAGGACGATCCGCGACTCGTAAGATTGCGGCAGTAGCAAGACTCTCTTGACAGGTTCTGCAGCATCCACAAGACACCGCGCGTTGCGTCCGCAATGGGGGCTGGCTTAACCGATCACGTCTGAAGTTTGGAAGAACTTGCAGGACTGCTAGAACATGCTCCTAAAGGTCGTGCAGTATGAAAATGAGTCACTTCCGAATTCCCGCGACTGTGGCCTGATGCTATTGCGCCGCGCGAAAGAGCCTCAGGCCGCGGTTGCGTTCACTGCACGCACTTCGAGGACTGTGCCTTCGATTTTCTGGAGATAGGCGACCATCTCGAAGAGGTTGCGCGCTTGCGGGTTCCCGGCCGGGCTGAGCATCCGCATGAGGCTCTTGGGAGACCGTCCAAGCGCCGCCCCCAGCTTGGGAAAGCCGACCGTTCCATTGACGTATTCGCGGAGGACCAATTTGGCCGCATCCAGGTCCCCTGCCACCATATTTCTGACTGCTTCGCACAGGAATGCCCGGCGGAACTCTTCGTCCGCCAGTTCTTCCATGATCGTTTCCCGAAAGCTCCGCGTAAGTGCCATCTATTCCTCCAGCTTCCGTCTCTTGTATTCAGCCCAGAGAGTGTGCGCCTCAGCAATGTCTGCCTGTTGGCGCTTCTTGCTGCCGCCGCCCAGCAGAATGACCAAGCGCTCGCCCTCACGGCCAAAATAGACCCGGTACCCAGGTCCGAAGTCCAAGCGCAATTCGGAGACCCCTGAACCCACGCTCTTGGCTGTCGAGAAGTTGCCGCCTTCCATGCGCAGCACTGTGGCGATCACTCTCACCCTGGCGGTAACGTCAAGCGACCGAATCCAGATTCGGTAGGGTTCGCGACCCTGGGCGTCGACGTATTCGAGCACCTTGACCACGCCCAATAGTAACACGGGGGTTACCTTGCAGCGTAATCCAAGGGCTGTCGAAGCCACGCCACGAAGGGAGTGAGCCGCGTCTCAAGCCGGCGCTGCCAGCCCTCTATCGCGTACAATTGCCGTTATCTAGACAGTGGAGGCTCGCCCTGTTCGCTGCTTTTCTTGCACGTCTGACTTCTGCCGCCAGCCTGTTGCACGGGCTGAGTTTGCGGCTGGCCGCGCATGTGGCCTTTTTCCCGCAAAACGGCCTGCGCCACTACCTGAAGGCCATGCAGAACACCGACCAGACCTTCAAGGGGCTCTACCATCTGAACGCCTTTGACGCGGCCATGCTGTTGCCCTACTTTGCGGTGATGATCGCTCTCTCTGTCTACGGCGTGCATCGCTACACGATGGTCTACCGGTACTACAAGTTCCAGAAGAACTACAGTCCCGACCCGCCGCAGCACTTTGCCGAGTTGCCGCGCGTGACCATACAACTGCCCATGTTCAACGAGCAGTTCGTCATCGACCGGCTGATTGACGCGGTGTGTGCGATTGAGTACCCGCGGGAGAAGCTGGAAATCCAGGTGTTGGACGACTCCACCGACGAGACCAAGGCAGCGGCGGCCGGGATTGTGGCGCGCTATGCCGCGCTGGGCCACCCCATCGTCTATATCCACCGCACCAACCGCCATGGCTACAAGGCCGGCGCGCTGGACGCCGGGCTCAAGGTGGCCAAGGGCGAGTTTGTGGCCATCTTCGACGCCGACTTTGTGCCGCCCAAGGACTGGCTGATGAAGGTGATCCACCACTTTGCCGAGCCGGAGATCGGCATGGTGCAGACGCGCTGGACCCACCTGAACCGCGACTACAGCATGTTGACCCAGATCGAGGCCATCCTGCTGGACGCCCACTTTGTCCTGGAGCAGAGCTCGCGCTGCCGGGCCGGCGAGTATTTCAACTTCAACGGCACCGCCGGCATGTGGCGCATCCAGGCCATCAAGGACGGCGGCGGCTGGCAGCACGACACCCTGACCGAGGACACCGACCTGAGTTACCGCTCGCAACTGGCCGGCTGGCGATTCAAATACCTGCCCGATGTGGAGTGCCCGGCCGAGCTGCCCATTGAGATGACGGCCTTCAAGACGCAGCAGGCGCGCTGGGCCAAGGGGCTAATCCAGACCTCGATCAAGATTCTGCCGCTGGTGTTCCACTCGAAGGCCTCATGGCGCAACAAGTGGGAGTCGGTGCAGCACCTCACGGCCAACCTCAGCTACCCGCTGATGATCATCATGACCGCGTTTCTGATGCCGGCCATGGTTGTGCGCTTTTATCAGGGCTGGTTCCAGATGCTGCTGATCGACTTTCCGCTGTTCACCGCCTCCACCTTCTCCATCGCGGTGTTTTATGTAGTGAGCCAGCGCATCCTCTTTCCCAAGAACTGGATGAAGACATTCCTCTATCTGCCCTTCCTGATGGCGCTGGGCATCGGCCTGACGGTGACCAACACCAAGGCGGTGATGGAGGCCCTGTTCGGCATCAAGAGCGCGTTTGTGCGCACCCCCAAGTACAGCGTGGCCAAGAAGGGCGAGAAGTCGCAGGCCAGCAAGTACCGCAAGCGGCTGGTGCTGGCGCCGTGGATCGAGCTTTTCATCGGCGCCTACTTCTTCATGGCAATTGTGTACACCTTCTCGAACCACAACTACTTCACCGCGCCGTTCCTGATTCTGTTTGTGATCGGCTACTGGTACACCGGGCTGATGAGCCTGCTGCAAGGGCGCTTCGAGCGCTGGCGGACGGGCGCCCTTCCCGCCGACGAGGAGTCCAGCCCCAAGCCGTTCCCGGTGGGGGTGTAGAACAACATCCGATGCGCAGGCGCTATAATCCATGGCAAAAACGGAGTATAGGGAGGAGAATCTGAAACATGGTGGACTCGGTCAATCTAGGTACGATCAAGAACGTTCCAATTCAGCAAGTCTGGCCAGGAGAAGCTACCGTTTTCACTCCCTGGTTAGCCAGCAACCTTCAACATCTCGCAGAGAAGCTTGGAATGGAATTGATCCCTGAGACGACCGAGGCTCCCGTCGGCGATTTCTCTGCGGATATTGTTGCACGCGACCTTTCAACAAATCGCCTTGTCGTAATCGAGAACCAGTTTGGACGATCAGACCATCGACATTTGGGACAAATCCTTACCTATGCAGCCGGACTGGGAGCCAACACTGTTGTTTTAGTCGCAGAGAGCATTCGGCCGGAGCATAGGACCGCTATCGATCTCTTGAATCGAGGCATGAAGTCAATCTTGCGTTTTTACGCTATGGAGATAAGTATTATCCAGATTGACGACTCGCGGCCTGCCTTCACACTGGATATCATTTGCGAACCGGAAGAGAACGAAGGCATAACTTCGACGTCAAATGGCAGGCAACCAAATGAAAAAGGGCAAAAATACCTTGCCTTTTTCCAAGGCCTGATTGACGATCTATACAATCTGCAATTCACCAAAGCGCACAAGGCGCAACCTCAGAGTTGGTATACATTCTCCTCGGAAAACTCAAAAGTCTTCACTTATTCAGCTTCTTTTGCTCTGCATAGAAGAGTTCGCACTGAGGTAAATATCGAGTGCGGTAATGTGAGCGTGAACAAGCAAATTTTCGATGCACTGTTTTCTGAGCGCAAGGCGATCGAGTCGGCGATGGGTTCGGAACTCACTTGGGAGCGGCTGGACAGCAGGAAGGCCTCCAGAGTTGCTGTTTATCGCGCTGGAAGAATAGATTCTTCTTCCGAAGAACTAGATGAGATCAAGCAATGGGCGATATCGAAACTGGAATTGTTTAGAAAAGTCTTTCCGCCCAAGATCGAAGCCGCTTGGCAGGCCCTTGGTGCTAAAGTTTCCGACGATGAAACTGGCTGAAAGGTGCACAATCCTTATTGTTCTCTCCGAATCTATTGCTCGCGCCGCGATTGGGCTAAACTATCCGTGAGGCAACCATGCTGACCGCCGAACAGGTTCGCGTCGTACTGGAAGAACTTGCCCCGTCACAGGAGAAGGTTGATCGTGCGGTGAAGACTGCCGTAGAGATCACTCAGCCCTCCCGTGTCATCCTCTTTGGCTCCTGGCCACGTGGCGATGCCAAGTGGGACAGCGACCTGGACCTGGCCGTTCTGCTCGACGACTCTCGCGAATCTCAAATAGGCGCGATCCGCCGCGTTCTTCGCCGCAGGCTCGACGAGATTCCCATGTCCATTGATCTGGTGTTGACCACCAACGGCTGCGCCGAGGAATTTCGCGGCTCAATCAACTCTATCTATCACCGCATTCTTACCCAAGGCCAGGTGGTGTATGAAGAACCACTCGTTCACGCCCACACAGATTCTGCTCATCAAAGCCGCTGAGGACGAGCAGACCTTGTCAATGGAGAATTTGCCGGAGGCCATTCTGGGATTCCATGCTCAGCAAGCTGTCGAAAAGCTGATCAAAGCGCTGCTCACGGAATTGAACGTTCCTTTCGAGATGACTCACGATCTGACCAGATTGCATAAACTACTCGACGCCGCCGGAGAGTCCCTGCCCTTGACACCGATTCCTTTGCGTGACTTGAACGATTTCTCTGTGTTCTATCGTTACGACCTTCTTTTTCAATATGCCGTGCCGGAAAAGGAAGACGTCTTGGCCACCGTTCGCCTGATCCGTGAGCACATCCTGGCCCGCATTGCCACCCTTTCCGCCCCTCCCTTGCCCCCTCCGGTACAATAGATGGAAGCGCCTGCCGCGCCGGGGTCCCGAATCCCGCTGCCGCCAGGCGCATCAGAGCATATGCTAACCAAAAACCTACCTGAAGCCCTTACCTTCGACGACGTGTTGCTGATACCTGCCTACAGCGACGTGGTCCCCGTGCAGGTCAGCACGCAGACCCAGTTGACCCGCGAGATTACGCTGAACACTCCGCTGCTGTCGTCCGCGATGGATACGGTGACCGAGTCGCGCATGGCCATTGCCATGGCCCAGCAGGGCGGCATCGGCATTGTGCACCGCAATCTCTCCATTGCCGACCAGGCCGGGGAGATCGACAAGGTGAAGCGCTCGGAGAGCGGGATGATTGTAGACCCGGTGACCATTGGCCCGGACCAGATGATCGGCGACGCCCTGGACGTGATGCGGCGCTACAAAATCTCCGGCGTGCCGGTGACCCGCGGCAAGCGGCTGGTGGGCATCCTGACCAACCGCGATCTGCGCTTTGAAACCCGCACGGATATTCCTGTCGGCGATGTGATGACCAAGGACGACCTGATTACCGTGCCGGTGGGCACCACGCTGGAAGAGGCCGAGCTGATTCTGCACCGGCACCGCGTGGAGAAGCTGCTGGTGGTGGACGACCAGTACAACCTGAAGGGCCTGATCACCGTCAAGGACATCCAGAAGAAGTTGAAGTATCCCAACGCCAGCAAGGACGAGAAGGGCCGTCTGCGCGTGGGCGGGGCCATCGGGGCGACGGGCGACTACCTGGAGCGGGCGGCGGAGATGGTGCGCGCTCGCGCCGACGTGCTGGCCATCGACTCGGCCCACGGCCACTCCTCGCGGGTGCTGGATGCAGTGCGCGAGGTGAAGAAGCACTTCCCCAACGTAGGGCTGCTGGCTGGCAACGTGGCCACGTACGAGGGAGCCCTGGCCCTGATCGAGGCCGGCGCGGACGCCATCAAGGTTGGGATCGGGCCCGGCTCCATTTGCACCACCCGCATGGTGACCGGCGCGGGAATGCCGCAGATCACGGCCATCTCCGAGGCCTATCGCGCGGCCAGAGAGCACGGGATTCCGGTGATTGCCGATGGCGGCATCAAGTACTCCGGCGAGATCACCAAGGCGATCGCCGCGGGGGCCAGCTCGGTGATGATCGGCTCGCTGTTTGCCGGCGTGGACGAGAGCCCCGGCGAGACCATTCTCTACCAGGGACGCAGCTTCAAGAGCTACCGCGGCATGGGTTCGTTGACCGCCATGAGCCAGGGCTCGGGCGAGCGCTACTTCCAGAGCACCGCCGACCTGGCCAGCGCCGAGATGGGAACCGAAGGCGTGGTGCAGCGCGAGCGCGCCAGCCAGAACCGTTTGGCCAAGTTTGTTCCGGAGGGCATCGAGGGGCGCGTCCCCTACCGTGGCCCGCTGGAGTCCATGGTCTTCCAACTGGTGGGCGGCCTGCGCTCCGGGATGGGCTACCTGGGCTGCGGCAGCATTGCGGAGCTACAAGAGAAGGCGCAGTTTGTGCGCATCTCCGGCGCGGGCTTGCGCGAGAGCCACGTGCACGACGTGATCATCACCCGCGAGGCGCCCAACTACCATGTCGAGTAACCGGCAGGGTTACAAATACTGGTTGAGCGCCTGGTTCCCCGTCGCCATTGCTGTAGGGGTCATCATGCTGGAGTCGACGGAGCTGTTTGGCTCCGACCACACCAGCGGCCCCCTGCGCTGGATCTACGAAGCAATCTTCGGCCACGTCAGCAACTGGCGGTGGAGCAGTATCCATCACTATCTGCGCAAGTGTGGGCACTTCGTCGGCTACGGGGCGGTTGGGCTCACGTGGCTGCGCGCCTGGTGGATGACGTTACCGCACTCGCGTTTCATCCAGGACGCCTTGCTCGCGCTGCTGGGAACCGCGCTGGTAGCCAGTTTCGATGAATTCCACCAGACCTTCCTGCCCAACCGGACCGGCAGTCCGTGGGACGTGCTGCTGGACTGCTGCGGGGCGATTACCCTGCAACTGGTGGTCTATACCTACATGCGCGAGACAAGACCCAAGGAGCTGGCGAGAGCGGCGTAAGCCTCGGCACGGCGCCGCCGTGCCTTTGACCACAAAACTTTGTATATTGCGATTCCGTATTCTGCTTTTCCAAGTCCAAAGTCGGGCGCTGGGGCGACCGGCATTCGTACAAAGACAAGCGGTCAGAGAACCGGCTTGCTTGCAGTGGCACTCTTCTCAACGAAAAAGGCCGCGCAGCCGCATCCCACGAGGGAATGCGACCACGCGACCTTTTGACTTCAGAATGAGGTTGCTAGAGAAGCTCCGCTCTACGCGGCGTCTTCCTTGGCGTCTTCCTTCTTGGCTTCTTCCATCTGCTTCTCGAGCTCGGCCCGCTTCTTGGCCTTGATGTCTTCGCGCTTCTGGCGCTTGGCATCGAGCTGCTTTTCGGCGCCCAGCAGTTCGATGAAGGCCTTCTCGGCCCCGTCGCCCTTCTGGAAGCCGGTGCGGACGATGCGCAGGTAACCGCCCTGGCGATCGCCGTAACGCGGCGCCACGGTTTCAAACAACCGCGCGACCGACGCATCGGTCATGAGGAAGCTGAGCGCCTGACGGCGCGAGTGCAGATCGCCCTTCTTGCCCAGGGTGATCATCTTTTCCACGAGCGGACGGACAGCCTTGGCCTTGGCTATCGTGGTCTCCACGCGGTCTTCTAGAATGACGGACGTGACCAGGTTGCGCAACAGCGCGCGACGGTGGCTGGTATTGCGTCCGAGCTTGGTTCCTGCATTGCGATGGCGCATGATGCAACTCTCTTTCGATTTGAGCTTCTAGCTACTAGCTTCCAGCTTCTAGCTGTTCGGCTTCGCCAGTCGCGGCGGTACCCGGCACGGCAATGCTAGAAGCTAGCGGCTAGAAGCTAAGAGCTGGTTCTTAAAAGTTTTCAGTCTCGGTAGGCAACTGGATCTCGACGGAATCCAGCGGCTCGTCCTCGTCGTCGTAGTGGCTGTAGCTGGCAGCCAGAGCGGTGGCGGGCGGGATGCTGGTGGGTCCGGGAACGGCATTGCCGTTCTCGTCGATCTTCATGCCCAGGGAGAGGCCCATCTGGGCGAGAATCTCCTTGATTTCGTTGAGGCTCTTGCGGCCGAAGTTCTTGGTCTTGAGCATCTCGGCCTCGGTCTTCTGCACCAGTTCGCCGATGGTCTGGATATTGGCGTTCTTGAGGCAGTTGTAGCTGCGGACCGAGAGTTCCAGCTCTTCCACCGACCGGTTGAGGTTGTCGTTGCGCAGCAGCGTGCGGCCTTCTTCGCCACGCGCCTCGGCCTCGATTTCCTCTTCGAAGTTGATGAAGATGTTCATGTGGTCCTTGAGGAGCTTGGCAGCCAGGCCGACGGCGTCGGCGGGCAGCACGGCCCCGTTGGTCCACACTTCCAGGGTGAGCTTGTCGTAGTCGGTGATCTGGCCCAGACGAGCGGCTTCAACAATGTAGTTGACGCGCCGCACGGGGGAGTGGACCGAATCCACGGGAATGAAGCCAATGCCCAGATCGGCGTCAAAATTCTTGTCGGCAGAGATATAGCCGCGGCCCTTCTTGAGACGCATTTCCATATCCAGCTTGCCGCCTTCAGAGAGGGTAGCAATGTAGACGTTCTTGTCCAGAATTTCCACGTCGCCGTCGGCTTCGATCATGCCCGAGGTGATGACGCCGGGCTGGTCGGCGCGCAGATACAGGGCCTTGGGCCCATCGCCCGCGAGCTTGAAGGGAACCTGTTTGAGGTTCAGGATGATGTCGGTAGCATCCTCGACCACGCCGCTGATGGACTGGAACTCGTGAAGCACGCCTTCGATGCGAATCGCGGTGACCGCGGCGCCCTCGATGGAGCTGAGCAGGGTGCGGCGAAGCGCGTTGCCGATGGTGGTGCCAAAGCCGCGCTCAAAGGGCTGGGCGCTGAACTTGCCGAAAGTGTCGGTGAGCGTCTCGGCATCGACTGCCAGGCGCTTCGGCTTTTGAAATCCTCTCCAAAGCATATAAGTCTCGATTTCCTACACGGCATGTACGTCGCGATGCATTTTGCGGCGGCCGCGCAAGTTCTCCTTCGTTTGAGATGCAGTGGTCAGGTTTCAGTGGTCAGTGATCAGTTAAAGGCCCAAAGGCGACAATAACTGACCACTGACGACTGATCACTGTCCACTATTCACTGCTTACTTGCTGTACAGTTCGACGATGAGCTGTTCGTTGACCGGCAGCGAAACGTCCTTGCGCTGCGGGAGGGAGAGGATGCGACCGGTGAGGGTCTCGAAGTTCATCTCCAGCCATGCCGGCAAGGGGTTGGACGCTGCGTACTGCGTGGCCTGCTCGATGATGATGAGCTTCTTGGCGCTGTCGCGGATGGCGACTTCGTCGCCCACATTCACCTGGTAGGAGGGAATGTTCACCTTGCGGCCGTTGACGGTGACGTGACCGTGGCGGACGACCTGGCGAGCCTGACGGCGAGAAATGGCAAAGCCGAGGCGGAAAGCCACGTTGTCGAGGCGGCGCTCCAACTGCTGAATGAGCAGATCGCCGGTGACGCCGGCGGCGCGGTTGGCCTTTTCGTAGTACTCGCGGAACTGGCCTTCCAGGGTGAAGTAGATGCGCTTGGCCTTCTGCTTCTCATGCAACTGGAGGCCGTAGCCGACGATCTTGGCCTTGCGGTCCTTGCCGTGCATGCCGGGAGGAAAGTTGCGCTTCTCCAGGGGGCAACGGTCAGAGGCACACTTGGCGCCCTTCAAAAAAAGCTTGGTGGCTTCGCGACGGCAAAGCCGGCAGACTGCTCCGGTATAACGTGCCATTACTTCCTTCTCCTGACTTCGGATGACGGCCGGTTTACGCACGCTCTGGCGAGCGGTGTTCCATCCCGGCCCAATTCAGTGGTCAGCAATCAGTGGTCAGTGGTCAGTTTCGTCACGCATTTACAAGCGGAATCATCTGATTCGAGAATTCTGATCGCTGCGGTGTACCGTTTCCAGCAGTCAGTGTCGGTCGATGCTGCTTGTACAAACAATATCCAACTGAACACTGACCACTGAAAACTGACGACTGGCTTCTTACACTCTGCGCCGCTTGGGCGGACGGCAGCCGTTGTGGGGCACTGGCGTCACGTCGCGAATGGAGCGCACCTCAACACCGGCGGCAGCCAGGGCGCGGATGGCCGACTCGCGGCCCGAACCGGGACCGGAGACGCGCACATCCACCGCGCGCAAGCCGTGATCGCGGGCCATGCTGGCCGCGTTCGAAGCCGCCTGCTGCGCCGCGAAGGGCGTGCCCTTGCGCGAACCGCGGAAGCCCAGCGAACCCGAGCTCTTCCAGCTGAGCGTGTTGCCCACCTGGTCGGTGATGGTCACAATGGTGTTGTTGAAGGTTGCCTGCACGTGCGCAATGCCAAATGGAACGTTCTTGCGCTCGCGCTTCTTGAACTTCTTGTTCTTGGAGGCCTTGCCGGCTCCAGACTTCTGCTCTGGTTTAGCCATTAGGTTTTACCCGTCGCTTTCTTCTTGCCGGCAACTGTGCCCTTGCGCGGTCCCTTGCGGGTGCGGGCATTGGTGTGGGTGCGCTGTCCGTGCACCGGCAGCGACCGCCGGTGGCGCGTGCCGCGATAGCTTTGGATGTCGATGAGGCGCTTGATGTGCATCGAGACGTCCTTGCGCAGGTCGCCTTCGACGTTCCCTTCGTCCTCGATCACCTGACGGATGCGGTTGACCTCGTCCTCGCCCAGGTCCTGGATCTTCTTGAAGGGATCGACATTCGCCTTCTCCAGGATCTTGGCGGCACGGGGATCACCGATGCCGAAGATGTATGTGAGCGCGATCCGTGCCTGCTTGTTGCGGGGCAGATCGACGCCAGCAATACGTGCCATTCGAATTCCTTTGCTGCTTCTGGTTGTGTGCCCCCGGCCTCAGCCGGTTCGCACGGTTTTTGCTTCGCCTTCCAGAGGTTCCTCGCAAGCCTTGACACCAGCTAACTAGCCTCTTGCCGAGTGGTCAGTTGTCAGCGATCAGTTGTCAGTTAAAACATGCTCGAACGGATACTGTGAACTGATCACTTACAACTGAAGACTGACCACTTTCGTGGAAGGTTCCGCCTGTGCCAGGCTGGCTTAGCCCTGGCGCTGCTTGTGCTTTGCGTTCTCGCAGATCACCCGGACCACCCCACGGCGGGTGATGACCTTGCACTTGACGCAAATCTTTTTCACCGATGCACGGACTTTCATTTGTACTGCCCTTCTCCGCGCATCAAAGAGCCGCGCGGGGTATTAAAGAAGCCTACTTGTAGCGGTAAACGATCCGCCCGCGATTCAAGTCGTAGGGACTCAATTCCACCGCCACGCGGTCACCAGGCAGGATGCGGATGAAGTTCTTGCGCATTCTTCCGGAGACATGGGTCAGCGCCTCGTGATTGTTCTCGAGCTTGACCCTGAACATGGCATTGGGCAACGTCTCGATGACCGTTGCCATCACCTCAATCGCGTCTTCCTTCGACAAACTGTAACCTGCTTCCGCCGGCGTGCTCACGCCCTTCCGGCCTGTTAGCCCGAGCGTCCTACTCGGTTAGAATTCTCGATCCGGTGGCGGTAACAGCCACCGAGTGCTCAAAATGAGCGCTCATGCTTCCATCCGTGGTGATCGCCGTCCAACCGTCTTTCAGCACCATCACGTCGGGCTTGCCGGCATTCACCATGGGTTCGATGGCGATGACCATGCCGGCGCGCAACTTCATGCCCCGGCCCGGAACGCCATAATTCGGCACCTGGGGATCTTCGTGCATGTGGATGCCGATGCCGTGGCCCACAAAATCCCGCACCACCGAGAAGCCCTCGGCCTCGACCACCCCTTGCACCGCGGCGCCGACATCGCCCAGGGTTGCCCCCGGCCTGACCGCGTCAATGCCGGCGTGCAGGGAGGCTTCAGTCACCTTCAACAGCCGCGCCGTCTCGGGATCGATCTTGCCCACCGGGACGGTAATGGCCGCGTCGCCGAAGTAGCCGTCCACGACCGCTCCGAAATCGAGCGAAACAATGTCGCCGTCCTTCAAAACCCGCTTGGGCGACGGAATGCCATGCACCACCTCATTGTTGACCGAGGCGCACAGCACGCAGGGAAAACCGTGATACCCCTTGAAAGCCGCCTTGACGCCCAACTCGGCGAGCCGGGCCACCGCGGCTTCTTCCAGATCCTGAGTTGTGGCGCCGGGCTTGACCCGGCCGCGCAACAGTTCGAGCACCTCGCGGACCACCCGGCCCGCACGGCGCATCTTCTCGATCTCCTGGGACGACTTCAGTACTACGGCCACGAAACCAGCTTTCAATTTTGAGCTGTCAGCCTCCAGTAGGCGGCCCTGCCGGGCTGGCGACTGAATGCTGACAACTGTCTCTCACGCGCAAATCCGCCGTCCAGCTGCGCTATTGGCGCAACCGCTCGACGGCGGTAACAATTCCGGCCGCGATTCCAGCAATCGGTCCGGACCCATCCACTTCAGCAAAGCGGCCCAGAGCCCGATAGTGCTCGACGACCGGCGCGGTCATGGCTCCGTAGGCGCGCATGCGCTCTTCGAAGACCTTCTCCGTGTCATCGGCTCGCTGGACCAGCGGGGTACCATCCAAGTCGCAAACCCCGTCCTTTTGGGGAGGGTTTCCATAGATGTTGTAGATCCGCTGGCAGACAGGACAATTCCTGCGCCCGGTAATGCGGCGCAATAACTGATTATAGTTCACCTGGATGCTGACGGCAACCACGGGGAGCCCCTGCTCGGCGGCGGCCAGACGGCCATCGAGCCAGCCGGCCTGGGTCAGGGTGCGCGGGAAACCGTCCAGGATGTAGCCCCTGGCGGTGTCCGGCTGTTGCAGGCGCACGGCGACCATCTCATTGACCAGGGAATCGGGAACCAGTTCCCCGCGCCCCATGATCTCTTTGGCCACCCGGCCCAACTGGGTATCCTGGGCCACATTGGCGCGCAACAGGTCCCCGGTGGAGATCTGTGGAATCCCCCACAGTTTCACCAGTTCCTTGGCCTGGGTACCTTTTCCCACGCCCGGCGCGCCCAACAAAAGAATCGGGCCGGGAGCGGTCAAAGACCCCGCCGCCCGGCCGCTTTCTACTGAACTTGCAGATGAAGACATTACCAGGTTTTCCTTCCGCGAATGCGACCGGAGCGCGGGGAAAAGCCGTCATAATGCCGCATGATCAGCTGCGATTCGATCTGGTTGACGGTGTCCATGGCTACACCCACCACGATAAGCAGCGAGGTGCCGCCAAAGTAGAAGTTGACCCCCATACCGTGCGTCGTCCAGGCCGGCAGGCTCTCAAAGAACCGGCCGACGAGCCAAAGCTTGTCAAAGCGGATGCCCGAGATCAGGAAGGTGGGCACCAGTGAGATGATGATCAGATAGAGTGCGCCGACCAGCGTGATGCGGGTCAGGATGTCATTGATGAAGTCGGAAGTGCGCTTGCCGGGGCGGATGCCGGGAATGAACGAACCCGACTTGCGGAAGTTGTCGGCAATGTCGTCCGGCTTCATGATGATGGAGATGTAGAAGTAGGCAAAGAAGATGATGCCCAGCAGGTACAGAGCTTCATACCACGGATAGCCGGGAGCCAGCGCCTGGAAGATGGGCTGGAAGAAGCGGCTGTTCTGTACCCACTCCGCCTGGCCGAAGAGCATGGGGGCCGAGAGGATGGAGCTGGCGAAGATGACCGGCATAACGCCGCCGGAGTTCACCTTGAGGGGCAGATGGCTGGATTGTCCGCCCATCATGCGGCGACCGACGATGCGGCGCGCGCTCTGAATGGGGATGCGCCGTTCCGAGCGCTCGACGAAGACGATGAAGGCGACCACGGCGATCATGCCGACCAGGAGGATGAGGACGACGAAGAACGTCAGGGAACCCCAGGCGTTGGTCTGGACCTTCTGCACCAGTTCACCTACGCCGCGCGGCAGGCCGGCGACGATGCCGGCAAAGATGAGCAGGCTCATGCCGTTGCCGATGCCGCGGTCGGTGATCTGCTCGCCCAGCCACATGATGAAGGCCGTGCCGGTGGTGAGCGTGAGCACGGTCATCAGGCTGAAGGCGATGCCGGGATGGAGCACCAGACCCTGACGAGTGAGGATGGCCGCGATGCCGATGGACTGCAAGGCGCCCAGAATGACCGTCATGTAGCGGGTCCACTGGGTGATCTTGCGCCGGCCCAGCTCGCCTTCCTTCTGTACGCGCGCCAGCGGTTCGTAGACCACGGTGAGCAACTGGAAGATGATCGAAGCCGTGATGTACGGCATGATGCCCAGGGCAAAGACGGTCATGCGGCGCAGGTTGCCTCCGCCGAACAGGTCCATCAGACCGAGGGCCGATCCGCTTTGCGAATTGAACATCTGCGCGAGCAGGTTGGTGTTCACGCCAGGCGTGGGGATGAACGCACCCAGCCGGTAGATGGCCAGAATGCCGAACATGAAGAGCACCCGCTTGCGCAGGTCGGGAATCCGGAAGATATTGAGAAACTTCTCAAGCATGTTTTTGGGTATCCGCTTCAGGGCGTTTGCCGCCACTGGAATCCGTGCACTGCCAATCTTACCTGCACAGGGCCGGGCATGTCGCCTAGCTGGGTGCCCCAGGCCTCGAAGGAGGCCTGGGAAGCTGCATTTACAGGCTTAAACTAGGCCGCGGCGGGGGCAACAGGACCGCCCGCAACCACAGCCTTGCCGCCGGCCTTTTCGATTTTCTCGACGGCCGACTTGGAGAACTTGTGGGCGTGGATGGTCATGGCCGTGGTCAGCTCGCCGGAGCCGAGGATCTTGATCAACGCCCGCTTGTCGGAGGAGAGGCCGAGCTTCTTGTAATCTTCCAGGCCGATCTCGGCGAGTCCCATCTCCGCAATCCGGTCCAGGTTCACGACCGCGTATTCGGTGCGGAAGATGTTGGTGAAGCCGCGCTTGGGCAGACGGCGGTGCAGCGGCATCTGGCCGCCTTCAAAACCGCGCATCATGCTGGTGCCGGTGCGCTGTCCCTGGCCCTTGTGGCCGCGGGTCGAGGTCTTGCCCATGCCGGAGCCCATACCGCGGCCGACACGCTTGCTCCCGCTGTTGGCTTTCCTGGGAGCGCGCAGATTCGATAGATTTCTTGTCATGATTTCCTCGCTGTAGCGCCGCGCAGGGCCTGGCCCTGGCGACTCGCGTTCTCCGCCGCGGCGCAAGGCCCGGCGGGTTTGATGAAGGTTGCCAAACTAATCCTCGAGGATACGGACCAGGTGCGGGATGGCCTTGACCATGCCGCGGGTCGATTCCGTGTCCACGCGCTCGACAATCTGGTTGAGCCGCGTAAAGCCGAGCCCCTTGACCACCAGCTTGTGCTTGGTGGGGGTGGAGTTCTTGGAGCGGTAGTACTGGATGCGAATCATCTTGGTCTCAGTCATGGTTACAGCTCCTCAACCGACTTGCCGCGCAGGGCGGCAACATCAGCCCGGTCGCGCAACTGCACGAGAGCGTCGAACGTGGCCTTGATGACGTTGTGGGGGTTGGCGGTGCCCAGGCTCTTGGTGAGCACGTTCTGCACGCCGACCGAGGTCATGACAGCGCGCACGGCGCCGCCGGCGATGACGCCGGTGCCCTCGGGGGCGGGCTTGAGCAGCACTTGTCCGGAGCCGTAACGGCCCAGAACCAGATGCGGAATGGTGGTCTCGGTCAGGTTGATCCGGACCAGGTTCTTCTTGGCCGCCTCGATCCCCTTGCGAATAGCCTGGGGGACTTCCTTGGCCTTGCCCGAACCATAACCGACCACGCCCGAGGCGGCATCACCCACCACCACCAGCGCCGCAAACGACATATTCTTGCCGCCCTTGACAACCTTGGTCACGCGGTTGATGGAAACCACCTGATCCTTCAGGTTGTACTGGTTGGCGTCGAGTTTTTTCTTCAAGATCGTCATTGCTCTCTCGTCTGTCCTTCCGGGCGGCTCAGACTGCGCTCACCCTGGAAAACCTTGCTCGAACATCAGCTTCTTGCTTCTAGCTTTCAGTCTTTAGCTTTCTTCTCGCTCCGGCCGAGTCTTTCAACTCACCGCAAACGAGCTGGCAGCTGGAAGCTGTTCTCTTAGAAATCCAGACCCGCCTCGCGGGCGGCGTCGGCCAGCGCCTTGATGCGCCCATGGTAGAGGTAGCCGCCGCGATCGAAGACCACCTTCTTGATGCCCTTCTCGACGGCCCGCTCGGCCACGGCCTTGCCGATTTCCTTGGCTGCGGCTACGTTGCCGCCGGTCTTGACCTTCAGGCTCATGGTGGACGCTTCAGCCAACGTGACGCCGTTCTGATCGTCGATCACCTGCGCGTAGATGTGGTTCAGCGAGCGGTAGACGTTCAGCCGCGGCCGCTCCGCGGTTCCCGAAAGCTTGCGGCGGATGCGGTCATGAATCCGCTGGCGGATTTCATTCCTCTTGGTCAGGGTAATCATGGTCTCTCGTTCCTATCAGCGGAGCCGCCTTGCGGTCCCGTTCGGTTAATCTTTCAGTGGTCAGTGAACAGTGCTCAGTGATCAGTGGAGCTTCGGTAGCAACGAACTGACCACTGATCACTGACGGCTGATCACTGCTTTACTTGGAGCCCGTCTTGCCGGCCTTCTTCTTCAGCTTCTCGTCGGAGTAGCGCACGCCCTTGTTCTTGTAAGGGTCGGGCTTGCGCAGGGAACGCATGTCGGCGGCCACCTGGCCGACCTTCTGCCGGTCGATCCCGGAGATGGTCAGGTGGGTCAACTTGGGATCGATGGCCACATCGATGCCCGAAGGCAGCGGCACTTCAATGGGGTGCGAGTAGCCCAGCGTAAAGACCACGGTGCCCTTGCCCTTGAGTTCGGCGCGGTAGCCGATGCCGACGATGTCCAGTTCCTTCTTCCAGCCGACGGTCACGCCCTGCACGGCGTTGAAAACCAGCGCGCGGGTCAGGCCGTGGAAGGCTGCGTACTTGTCGCTCTCGCGATTCACGTGCAACTGCCCGTCAACCGTCTCCAGCGAAATGCCCTCGGCGATCAGCGCGGAAACCTTGCCCTTGGGGCCTTCGACCACAACGGTATTGCCCTCAACCTGGTACTTGACGCCCGCGGGCAGCGGGATCGGCTTTTTTCCAATGCGCGACATCGATTCAATCCTTTTTGCGGCTTGCGAGTCCCGGCCGGCGCATTGAGCGCCTCGCCGTTCCACTGCAGCCCGTACAGCAGCCCTAAGCTGCCAGCTGCTTTACCAAACTTCGCAGAGCAGCTCGCCGCCCACGCCTTCGCGGCGCGCCTGACGGCCAGTCATCACGCCCTTGGGCGTGGTCATGATGGAGATGCCAAGTCCGCCCTGGACGCGCTTGATCTCGTCGCGGCCAATGTAGACGCGGCAGCCGGGACGCGAGATGCGGGCCAGGTCGCGGATGGCTGCTTCAGAGCCGCCGTACTTGAGGTACACGCGGAGGATCAGCTTGCCTTCTTCTTCCTGGGTCTTGTAATTCGAGATATAGCCCTCCTCCTTGAGGATGCGGGCAATCTCGGTCTTCAGCTTGGAAGCCGGAACATCCAGCTTCTGGTGACGCGCACGGATCGCATTCCGGATTCGCGCCAGAAAATCGGCTACTGGGTCGGTCAGACTCATTCCATCTCCTTCATTCCCCGTTCGCTCCCCATTTGCCTTGTTTCGGCATCGAGGAGAACCTGCGGAAATGTCTGCCGGCGGCTTTGCGCCGGCCCGTTCCAAAATTCAGCTTCTAACTGCAAGCTTCTAGCTTTTAGCCCATCTTCTTTGCCGCTGAACCTCTGCGGTCCATCGAAGCGGCTGGAAGCTGGAGGCTAGAAGCTGGTAGCTGCATTTACCAGCTCGACTTGATGACGCCGGGGATCTCGCCCTTGAGCGCCAGAGAGCGGAAACACAAGCGGCAGATGCCGAACTTGCGCAGAAATCCACGCGGTCGCCCGCAGAGTTGGCACCGGTTGTGCTTGCGGCAGCTGAACTTCGGCTTCCGCGCGTCTTTCACCCTTTTTGCAGTGGTTGCCATAAATCCCCTTGTCCTACGCGCCCTGACGGAAGGGCATGCCGAAGTGGCGCAGCAGCGCCCTGGCCTGGTTGTCGTCCTTCGCCGTGGTCACGATGGTAATATTCATGCCCTTCAGCTTCTCTACCTTGGAGTAATCGATCTCCGGGAAGATGAGCTGGTCGCGCAGGCCGAGCGTGTAATTGCCGCGCCCGTCAAAACTCTTGGTGGAAACGCCGCGGAAGTCGCGCACTCTGGGCAGCGCCGTGGAGATGAGCCGGTCGAGGAACTCGTAGGCCTTCTCATTGCGCAGCGTAACCATGGCGCCGATCGACATGCCTTCGCGCACCTTGAAAGCGGCAATCGACTTCTTTGCCTTGGTGGTGACCGGCTTCTGGCCGGTGATGGCCGCCAGGTCGCCCACCAGCGGATCGAGCAGCTTGGTGTTCTGCGTGGCCTCGCCCAGACCCATGTTGATGACGATCTTCTCGAGGGCGGGCACGGCCATCGGGTTGTCAAGCCCCAGCTCCTTTTGCAGAGCCTGCTTGATCACCTTGTGATACTTTTCTTTCAGTCTTGCTGTCATGTTCGACTGCTCTCTTTCTTCCGGCGCCCGGAGTGGCCCGCACTTCGATGGCCGTTTACCGTTGCGGAAGGGGTTGGCCGTTCAGGGGAGCGCATCGGCGCTCGACCGGACCGGCTGTGGGTCCCGCTACTTCTTGGTGGGCATGGTCTGGCCGCACTTCTTGCAGATGCGGACCTTGGTAGTGCCCTCGACCTTGTAGCCCACGCGCACCGGCCCGCAGTTGGGGCAAATCAGCGCGATGTTGGATACGTTGATCGGCGACTCCTGGTCGGCAATGCCGCCCTGGGTGCGCTTGCCCTGCTTGCTCGATACCGTCTTCTTGACTACGCGCACATGCTCGACGAGCACCGTGCCCTTGTCGGGGAAGACGCGCAGAACACGGCCCGTCTTGCCGCGGTCGGAGCCGGTGATGACCTTGACCGTATCGTTGCGATGAATATTCAAACTCGGCATCTCTTCTCCAAATACAGCGATCAGTTCTTAGTGATCAGTTATTTCGGTGCTACAGCCAAAAGTGACAACTGTTCACTGACAACTGACAACTGTTAAACCACTTCCGGGGCCAGCGAAACGATCTTGAGGAACTTCTTGTCGCGGAGTTCGCGGGCCACCGGCCCGAAGACGCGCGTACCCACCGGCTCATTGGCGTCGTTGATCACAACGGCCGCGTTCTCGTCGAAGCGGACGTAGGTGCCGTCCTTCCGCCGATGCGCCAGGCGCGTGCGGACGATGACAGCCTTCACCACGGTGCCCTTCTTGACGGTGCCGTCGGGCGAGGATTCCTTGACCGCGGCAGTCACAATGTCACCGAGGCCGGCCTTCTTACCCAAACCGCCACCCAGCGGAAGGATCACTTGCAGCTTGCGCGCGCCGGAGTTGTCCGCCACCACGAGCATGGTTCTCATTTGCACAGCCATGGATGCTTCTCCTTCTCGCTCGCCTTAGTTGGCAGCCTTGGGCGCCGCGTCCTCGATCTGGCCGAGGGACGAGCGCCGCACAATCTCTTCAAGGGCCCAGCGCTTGAGCTTGCTCAGCGGCCGGGTCTCGCGGATGCGCACCACGTCGCCCATGCGCGCGGAGCTGAGCTCGTCGTGGGCATAGAACTTCTTGGTGCTGCGGATGATCCGCTTGTACTTGGCATGGGCCTTGCGCATTTCGACCTCGACCACGATGGTCTTCTGCATCTTGGTCGAAACCACCTGCCCAACCTTCTCATTACGCCGCGCGCCGGTCGTCGGCGCCTGCACCGCTTCTGTCGTTGTCATGGCTTAGCGGGCTCCCTTCTTGGTTTCCGCCGCCGCCGTGGCGTCCGTAGCTGTGCCGCGGATGCCCAGTTGACGCTCGCGGGCCACGGTCTTGATTTGGGCGATCTCCTTGCGCAGTTGGCGGAGCTTCTTCACTCCGTCGTTCTGCCCCAGCGAGACCTGAAAGCGAAGCCGGAAGAGCTGTTCGGAGGCTGTCGTCTCCTGGTGCAGCAATTCGTCGTCGCTCAGATTGCGAATCTTATTGAGTTCCATCTCTGCTTCTCTCTCCAACCAGCCGCTAGCTTCCAGCCGCTAGCTTCTAGCCTTTTCTCCGTTAAACCATCTTCGCTGGCGACCAACAGCAAGAAGCTAGCAGCTAGAAGCTGGAAGCCGCCTTACTTGGCCGCGGCTTCGATCTTCACAGCACCCGGCCGCATGACGAACTTGGTCCGGAGCGGCAGCTTGTTCGACGCCAGGCGCATGGCCTCCTGCGCGATCTCGGGAGCGACTCCCTCCATCTCGAAGAGGATCTTGCCCGGCCGCACCACGGCGACCCAGTGATCCAGAGCGCCCTTGCCCGAGCCCATTCGAACTTCGGCCGGCTTCTTGGTGATCGGCTTATCCGGGAACAGACGCAACCAGATCTTGCCGCCGCGCTTGATGAAGCGGGTCATGGCGATACGGCTGGCTTCGATCTGCCGGTCGGTGATGTAACCGCATTCCAGCACCTTCAAACCGTATTCACCGAACGAGAGCGAAGAGCCGCGCCACGCTTTGCCGCGCCTCTTGCCCTTCTGCTGCTTGCGGAACTTCACCTTCTTTGGCATCAACATAGCGAAAACCTCGAAAATCAGCTACTAGCTACTAGCTTCTAGCTGCTAGCTCGTTCTCCGTAACCCAGCCTCACCCGCCCTCGATTGAGCGGCTTCTAGCTGGAGGCTAGAAGCTAGCGGCTAGCGGCTGTTCTTAAAATACCGACGTGCCCAGGGGCGGCGCCTGACGGCGCTTCTGCTCGTAGATGTCGCCGCGATAGATCCAGGTCTTCACGCCGATGACGCCATACGTGGTATGCGCCTCGGTGAAGCCGTAATCGATGTCGGCGCGCAGGGTGTGCAACGGCAACCGTCCCTGCAGATACCACTCCGAGCGGGCGATCTCATTGCCGTTCAAGCGGCCCGAGACACGCACCTTGATTCCCTTGCAGCCGAAGCGCAGGGCCGAGTCCACGCTCTTGCGCATGGCGCGGCGGAAGCTGACGCGCTTCTCCAACTGCAGGGCAATGTTCTCCGAGACCAGCTGGGCGTCCAGCTCCGGCTTGTTCACCTCGATGATGTCGATGAACACATCACGGCTGGTGCGCTTGCCGAGTTCGGTCTTGAGCTTCTCGATCTCCGCGCCCTTGCGGCCGATAACAATGCCCGGCCGGGCGGTGCGGATGAGAAAGCGCAGCTTGTTGCCAGGCCGCTCGATCTCAACCGAGCTGACGCCCGCGGCCTTGAGCTTTTCTTTCAGCTCGGCCCTGAGCTTCACGTCCTCGACCAGGAGCTTGTCATAATCGCGCTCTGAGAACCAGCGCGAACGCCACGGCTTGTTCACTCCGAGCCGGAATCCGTAAGGATGGACTTTCTGTCCCATGCTATTCCCCTCAAAACCCTCTAGGCCTTGCTACCGGCCTTTTTCTTGGTTGCCTTGGACGCCGTCTTGGGCTCTTCGGCCTTGGTCACCAGACCCGCCGCCGCCTCGCGCTCGGCCACTGACAACACGATGTGCGTCGTCCTGCGCTGATAGCGGAACGCACGGCCCATGGGAGCAGGACGGATGCGCTTCAAACGCGGTCCGTCATTGGCCAGGGCCAGTTTGACGTAAAGGTTGTCCACGTCCAGATCCAATCCCTTTTCGCCGGCCACATACTTGGCGTTGTCAACCGCCGAGGTCAACAACTTGTGGATCACCGGGGCGATGCGCTTCTTGGTGAAGGCGGCGACTGTAAGCGCCTCCTCGACCCCCCGGCCCTTGATCAGATCGAGCACCAGCCGCGCCTTTTGCGGCGATACGCGCTGGAACTTGGCCTCGGCCCGGTATTCCTTTGTCTCGACTGCCATTGGTATGCCTTCCTCAATCTCGTTGCGCCCCAGGTACCCTGAGGCGCCTAATCTGGTACTACCGCGGCTTGGCGCCGGTCTCGGCAGACTTTCCGGTATGCCCCTTGAACGTGCGGGTAGGCGCGAACTCGCCCAGCTTGTGTCCCACCATGTTCTCGGTCACATACACCGGAACAAACTTCTTGCCGTTGTGAACAGCGATCGTGTGGCCCACGAACTCGGGAAAGATCGTCGAGCGGCGCGACCAGGTCTTGACCACTTTCTTGTCGTTGGCCTGATTGAGCACCTCGATCTTCACGGTCAAGTGCGCATCCACGAACGGGCCCTTCTTTGTCGAACGTGCCATAAATCTTCCGCTCCTCTACTTCGCCCGGCGGCTGACGATGAAGGCGTCGGTCCGCTTGTTGTTGCGTGTCTTGTAGCCGCGCGTTGGCTGGCCCCAGGGGGTCACTGGATGACGGCCGCCGGAAGTCTTGCCTTCGCCGCCGCCGTGCGGGTGATCCACCGGGTTCATGACGACGCCGCGGTTGGCGGGGCGGATGCCCTTCCAACGGTTGCGGCCTGCCTTGCCGATGGACACATTCTCATGGTCCGTGTTGCCCACCTGGCCAATGGTCGCCATGCACTCGGCCAGCACCTTGCGGGTCTCGCCGGAGGGCAGCTTGAGCAGGGCATAATCGCCCTCTTTGGCCACCAGTTGCGCCTGGGTTCCCGCCGAGCGCGCCATCTGCGCGCCCTTGCCGGGCCGCAATTCGATGGCATGCACCGTGGTGCCGGAGGGGATGTTCTTCAGCGGCAGCGCGTTGCCCACCAGAATGTCGGCCTCGGGGCCGGAGCTGACCGTGGCGCCCACCTTGAGCCCAACGGGCTGCAGGATGTAACGCTTTTCGCCGTCGGCGTAGTTGATCAGCGCGATGCGGGCCGAGCGGTTGGGGTCATATTCGATCGTCGCCACGCGTCCGGGAATCCCGTACTTCTCGCGCTTGAAGTCGATCAGGCGGATCATCTGCTTGTGACCGCCGCCCTGATGGCGCACGTTCATCCTGCCCGTGTTGCTGCGCCCGCCGGTGCGTTTCCGGACCGTTAAGAGCGACTTGTGCGGCGTATCCGTCGTCAGGTCGTCGTTGACCTGCGTGGTCTTGAAGCGCAGCGTCGGCGTAATCGGTCTGTATGTCTTGATTGCCATTGTCTTTGTCCTGGAGCGCCGGCCCTTGAACTCAAGCGCCGCTCTCCCCGTTTCTCCGAAGCCCCTCCATGCGTTCCAGGGCCTCGATAGGCTTTCACTGTGGCCGCGTCATCCGGCCAGCCGACCTTTAAAGGTTGCTTACGTACTCAGGCATCTTTTCGCCGGCCTTGAGCCGGACGTAGGCCTTCTTCCAGTCGGGACGGAAGCCCGCGTACTTGCCGCGGCGGCGTTCCTTGCCGACCACGTTCGCGGTGCGGACCGTGGCTACCTTCACCTTGAAGAGAGCCTCGACGGCCTGCTTGACTTCAGTCTTGGTGGCCTCGGGGGCGACGTCGAACACCAGCGTCCCCTCGGTCTCCTTCACGCTCAACCCCTTTTCGGTAATCAGCGGGCGGCGAATCACGGTATAGAGTGTGGGCATTACGCTGCCTCCGTCGCCGCGGCGAGCTTGCGCTTCGACGCGTTCTTCTCGAGCATCTCGACGATCTGCTCAAGGGCGGCCTTGGAGAAGATGGCGCGCTCGTAGCGGAGCAAATCGTAGGGGTGCACTTCGTTATTGAGCACCAGTTCCACGCCGGCCAGGTTGCGCGCGCCCAAAAGCAGTGCATGGGTGAGCGTCTTGCCGTTTTCCACCAGCAGCGCGGTGCGGGTAACATCCAGCTTGTCCAGTGCGGCGCGGTAGAGCTTGGTCTTGGCTTCCTTCAGCTCCAGCGTATCGACCACTGTCAGCTTGCCGTCCGCCAGCTTGGCGGCCAGGGCCGAACGCAGCGCGCCCAACAGCTTCTTGCGCGGGAACGCGTAGTCGTAGCTGCGCGGCTGGGGGCCGTGCACCGTGTAGCCATGGCGCCAGAGAGCCGAACGCACCGAGCCGATACGAGCCCGGCCCGTGCCCTTCTGCTTCCACAGCTTCTTGCCTGAACCGGCTACCGAGGTGCGGTTCTTGGTGGCGGCCGTGCCCTGTCGCAGTGTGGCGCGGTAGTGCTTCACCGCCTCCCACAGCAGAGCTTCGTTCACCTGGTCGGGCGCAAACAACGCGTCGGCCAGCTCGATCGAGCCCACCTTCTCACCGTTCAAATTCAAAACGTCCACGTTTGCCATCGTCTTCTTCTTCCGCCAGGAGTTTCTTCCCAGCTTCAATCTCTCGTGCGCCATCAGGCGCGATTGGCCCTACCGCATGTGGCACCGGAGGTGCTTACTTGCGCTTGCCGCCAGCCTTCTTGGAAGCCTTCAGCGGATCGACCGTGCCGGATCCGGCGAAACCACGACGCTCGCGCGGCGGAGTCTTGGCCTTGGAAATCAACACATAGCCTTCGCGCGATCCCGGAACCGCACCCTCGACCATCAGCAGGTTCTCTTCCAGGTCGATACCGCGAATACGCAGATTGCGCACCGTTACCTGCTCCGCGCCCATGTGGCCGGGCATACGCTGCCCAGGGAACACGCGGGAGGGGAAGCTGGAGGCGCCGATCGAACCCTGCACCTGGAACATGTGGCCGTGCGACTTGGGACCGCCCGCGAAACCGTGGCGGCGCACAACGCCCGCAAAGCCCCGGCCCTTGGAGGTGCCAATCACGTCAACGAACTTGGCCTCGGAGAAGATGTCCACCAGAACCCGGTCGCCGGCCTTGGTCGCCTCGGCGCCCTCGGCGTCCAGTTCAAGCGCCACTTCCTTGATGACCTTCACCGGCGGCGCTTCGGTCTTGGCGAAGTGGCCAGCCTGAGGCTTGGTCACATTCTTGGCCTTGACGAACTCGACGAGGCCGATCTGGGCGGCTTCGTAGCCATCCCTGGCCAGCGTCTTCAACTGCGTAATCACGCAGGGGCCGGCCTGCAGCACCGTAATGGGGTGCACGTCGCCCTTTTCGTCGAAGACCTGCGTCATGCCGATCTTTTTACCTAGAATTCCTGTAACTGCCATGTCTTCCTCACCTCATCATGCGATGTTGAATTCATCGCACTGCCGGAAAAACCAGTTGTCAGTAATCAGTCAACAGTTCTCAGATGCCATGCGCGTCAATCAGTTGTGCAAGTACACTGACAACTGACCACTGAAAACTGATAACTACTTTTCAAAGGCCTTGATCTCGACATCGACACCGGCCGGCAGGTCGAGCTTCATCAGCGCGTCCACGGTCTGCTGGGTCGGTTCGAGAATGTCGATCAGCCGCTTGTGCGTGCGGATCTCGAAGGCCTCGCGGGACTTCTTGTCCACGTGGGGCGAACGCAGCACGCAATACTTGTTCTTCATCGTCGGCAAGGGAATCGGGCCGGCCACCGTTGCTCCGGTGCGTTTGGCCGTTTCCACGATCTCGCCGGTCGAGGTGTCAAGCACGCGATAGTCGTATGCCTTCAACCGGATGCGAATCCTTTGTCCTACCATGCTTGTCCATCTTCCCCAGCTGACAGCTAACAGTTCTCAGTTTCAAGACCTTACTGTTAGCTGCCTGCTGTTTACTGTCAGCTGTTACTTGATGATTTCCGAGATGGTGCCCGCGCCTACCGTGCGGCCGCCCTCGCGGATGGCGAAGCGGAGACCCTTCTCCATGGCCACCGGCGTGATCAGCTCGATTTCA
>Ga0302198_10000108_pt1 | contig 80670 bp, 93 predicted proteins | sample II_Bog_N2_2_FD_193521 | JGI IMG/M metagenome (GOLD analysis project Ga0302198, IMG submission 193521) | Peat permafrost microbial communities from Stordalen Mire near Abisko, Sweden - II_Bog_N2_2 | ecosystem: Environmental > Terrestrial > Soil > Wetlands > Peat | place: Sweden: Abisko...
TACTCGATCAGTCGACCGAGAAGATCGTGCAGACGGTGCTGCGCACCCAGGCGAAGGTCCTGGGTCCCGTGCCGCTGCCCACCGAGAAGCACCGCTACACGGTGATCCGGTCCCCGCACAAGTACAAGGACAGTCGGGAACACTTCGAGATGCGGGTCCACAAGCGACTCGTGGACATCGTCGACCACACGCCCAAGACGGTCGACTCGCTCCAGCGGCTCGACCTCCCGGCCGGCGTCGACATCGAGATCAAGATCCAGACCGTCTGAGCACGGGCCCCGGGCCCGGCGCCTCCGCCTAGCGGGCGGGGGCCGGATGGTATAGAGTTTCCGGTCGGCCTGGTTCCAGGTCGATCCATAATGGGACGTGTTCGAGCGCCCGACGCCCTTCGGCGGCGGGGACCTCGGGCCAAACCAGGCGAGCGCTCCGCTCGGGTTCATCCGAGCGGAGCGTCTGCGTGCGAGCCGATGTGAGTCGGAAGGCAGCGTGTCCGCCGGGTCTGACCCGTGGAAGTACCAAGCGGGGCACCGCGGCGGGCGTCGTACGCCCCCTGGGTGCGCCCCGGCCGGGTGACCGGCCGAGCAGCACCAGCAGCACAGGATCGGCACCCACCGGTGTCGAGCAAGAGCGAAGAGTCGAGACGGAGAAGCTCCAGTGGCCACCAAGGCGATCGTGGGCGAAAAAGTCGGAATGACACAGATCTGGGACGACCAGAACCGGGCGATCCCGGTGACGGTGCTGCGCGTCGCGCCGGTCCGGGTCGTGCAGGTCAAGACCCCCGAGTCCGAGGGGTACTCCGCGTTGCAGGTCACGTGGGGCCACCGCCGCGCCAGCACCCTCACCCGGCCCGAGCAGGGCCACTACGACAAGGCGGGTGTGGATCCCGGGCGTCGGCTCGTCGAGCTGCGGCTCGACGACATCTCGGAGTACGAGGTCGGCCAGCAGCTGACGTGCGACGTGCTCCAGGCCGGTGAATTGGTGGACGCCACGGCCGTGTCCAAGGGCAAGGGCTTCGCCGGCGGCATGAAGCGCCACAACTTCAAGGACCAGGGCGCCAGCCACGGTAACCACAAGGCCCACCGTGCGCCGGGCTCGATCGGCGCCTGCGCCACGCCTGGCCGTGTGTTCAAGGGCACCCGGATGGCGGGCCGCATGGGTGGCCAGCAGGTCACCACGTTGAATCTCGAGATCATCCAGGCAGACCCCGAGCGGGAGCTGGTCCTCGTGAAGGGTGCCGTTCCCGGACCCCGTGGTGGCATGGTCGTGCTGCGCGACGCCGTGAAAGCCCCGGCAGTCAAGGGAGGCGGCAAGTGACCGAGACCATCGATTTCGAGACGGCCAGTCCGGCCGAGATCCGGCGCTTCCTGCGTCCTGAGCCCGAGCGACGGTCTGTCACCCGACGCTCCATCGACGGGGCCGAGCTCGGCCAGGTCGACCTCGACCCCGAGACGTTCGGCATCGAGCCCAACCAGGCCGTCCTCCATCAGGTGGTGACCGCCCAGCTGGCCGCCGCCCGTGCCGGCACCCAATCGACCAAGACCCGTTCGGAGGTGCGCGGTGGTGGCGTCAAGCCCTTCCGCCAGAAGGGCACCGGCCGTGCCCGCGCCGGCTCCAGCCGCTCACCCGTGTGGGTCGGTGGTGGCGTCGCCCTCGGGCCGAAGCCCCGCTCCTACGCCCAGAAGACCCCCAAGAAGATGAAGGCGCTGGCCCTGCGCTCCGCCCTGTCGGACCGGGCCGCACTGGGCAACGTGGCCCTCATCGACCAGTGGTCGTTCGAGGCGCCCAGCACCAAGGCCGCCGTCGCCGCCCTGCGGGCGCTCGAGCTCGAGGGTCGTGTCCTCGTCGTTCTCACCGAGGACGACTTCGTGGCCGACCGGTCGTTCGGCAACCTCCCCGACGTCCAGGTCATCCTCGAGGGCGAGCTCAACGCCTACGACATCCTGGTCAACGACTGGGTCGTCTTCACCGATGAGACGCTGCCCGGAACTCCCAAGGTCTTCGCCGCCGTCGAGATCGACGTGGTCGAGGACGAGGACGGCAACGTCGTCGAGATCATCGAGACCGAGGTGGATGTCGTGACCGACGGTACGGGCCACGTGACCGAGATCATCGAGACCGAGGTCGACGAAGTCGTCGGCGAGGACGGCGAGGTCGTCGGCGTGGTCGAGACCACGGTGGACGTCACCCTGGACGAGGACGGCGAGGTGGCCGACGTCACCGAGACCGAGACCGTCCAGATCGCCGACGAGGCAGAAGGGAGCGAGGCATGAGGGATCCCCACAACGTTCTGATCCGGCCCGTCGTGTCCGAGAAGTCCTACTCCCTGATGGACAACAACGTCTACGTCTTCGTGGTCGACCCGTCAGCCACCAAGATCGACGTCCGCCACGCCGTCGAGCAGGCCTTCGACGTCCGCGTGACCAACGTCAACACGCTCAACCGCAAGGGCAAGACCAAGCGCAACCGCAAGGGCGGCGGCATGGGCCATCGCCCCGACACCAAGCGGGCCATCGTCACCCTCGCACCGGGTGACTCGATCGACCTGTTCGAGAACTGAGAGACCGGCTTCCACCATGGCATTGCGTTCACGAAAGCCCACCAGCGCCGGCCGGCGCTTCCAGACCGTCTCGGACTTCGCCGAGCTCACGACCGACCGGCCCGAGAAGTCGCTGCTGGCACCCAAGCCGCGCACCGGCGGTCGCAACAACCACGGCCGCAAGACGTCGCGTCACCGTGGCGGCGGTCACAAGCAGCAGTACCGCATCGTCGACTTCAAGCGGGACAAGGACGGCATCCCGGCGAAGGTCGCCACCATCGAGTACGACCCGAACCGCAACGCCCGCATCGCGCTGCTCCACTACGTCGACGGCGAGAAGCGCTACATCCTCGCCCCGGCCGGCCTCCAGGTCGGCGACCGCCTGCAGTCGGGACAGGGTGCCGAGATCCGACTGGGCAACGCCCTGCCGATGCGCTACATCCCCGTCGGCTCGACCATCCACAACGTGGAACTGCGGATCGGTCAGGGCGGCAAGCTCGCCCGTGGCGCCGGCATGAGCATCCAGCTCGTCGCCAAGGAGGGTGCCTTCGCCACCCTCCGGCTCCCCTCCACCGAGATGCGCCGGGTGCCCATCGACTGCCGGGCCACGCTCGGCACCGTCGGTAACTCCGAGGCCGAGCTGATCAAGATCGGCAAGGCCGGCCGCAACCGCTGGAAGGGTGTCCGCCCGCAGACCCGCGGTGTGGCCATGAACCCGGTGGACCACCCGCTCGGTGGTGGCGAGGGCAAGACATCCGGTGGACGTCACCCGGTGTCCCCGTGGGGCCAGCCGGAAGGCCGTACCCGTGCCCGCAACAAGGCATCCGACTCGATGATCGTCCGTCGTCGCCGCAAGCGCGGCGCACGCCGGTAGGAAGACAGAGGGAACGCACACACATGCCCCGCAGCCTCAAGAAGGGTCCGTTCGTGGACGACCACCTGCTGAAGAAGGTGGATGTCCTCAACGCGGCCGGCGACAAGAAGGTCATCAAGACCTGGTCCCGGCGCTCGACCATCATCCCCGACATGGTTGGTCACACCATCGCCGTCCACGACGGCCGTAAGCACATTCCGGTCTACGTGACCGAGTCGATGGTCGGTCACAAGCTCGGCGAGTTCGCGCCCACCCGAACCTTCAAGTTCCATGCCGGCCAAGAGCGGGCGGGGAGGCGCTGACGTGCCCGGCGTGAAGACCAACGAGCGTGAAGGTACCCGCGCCGTCCTCCGGCATAGCCGGATGTCGGCGTCCAAGGTCCGTCAGGTCCTGAACCTCATCCGCGGCCAGGACGTCGTCCTCGCCGCGGAGATCCTGGCCAACGGCGACCGCGAGGCGGCCGCAGTGGTCGGCAAGGTCCTGGCCTCGGCCGTGGCCAACGCCGTCCACAACGACGGGCAGGACGCCGAGGAGCTGTACGTGTCGGCCTGCTTCGCCGATGAAGGGTCCACCCTCAAGCGTTGGCGCCCGCGGGCCCGTGGCCGTGCCACGCGCATCCGCAAGCGCACGTCGCACATCACCATCATCGTGAGCCGGATGCCCGACGAGCGCATCGCCCGTCGGCGGGCCAAGCAGTCGGCGGCCGGCGCACAGCGTTCGCGTCGTGTGGCCAGCTCGCGACGGTCCCGCCAGACCGAGGAGCCGTCGACTTCGACCGCGACCACCGACACGGGGGCCGAGGCATGGCCCGAGGACGCGGTCCAGGCCGACGACGTCGTGACCGAGACCGAGGCCGGCCCGTTGGAGGAGTCCGACCTGGACGCCACGGACGACGCCGTGTCCGACGAGGCGACGGACGAGTCGACCGACGAGTCGTCCGACGAGACATCCGGCGACACCGCCGACGAGACATCCGGCGACACCGCCGAAGAGAAGGGCTGAGTAGATGGGCCAGAAGGTAAACCCCTATGGGTTCCGACTCGGCGTCACGACCGACTGGAAGTCGCGCTGGTTCGAAGAGCGCAACTACCAGGACTGCGTGATCGAGGACTGGGAGATCCGTGACTATCTGATGTCGCAGCTGGAGTCGGCTGCCGTCAGCCGCATCGAGATCGAGCGCACCCGGGACCGGCTGCGGGTGGACATCCACACCGCTCGCCCCGGCATCGTCATCGGTCGCCGCGGCGCCGAGGCCGACCGCCTCAAGAAGAAGATCGAGGAGATCACGGGCCTCAACAACCGGATCCAGCTCAACATCCAGGAGATCAAGCAGCCCGAGCTCGACGCCGCACTGATCGCCCAGGGCATCTGCGACCAGCTGGCCCGGAGGGTCGCCTTCCGGCGTGCCATGAAGCGCTCGATCCAGACCGTGCAGAAGGCCGGCGCGCTCGGCGTCCGCGTCCAGTGCTCGGGGCGCCTGGGTGGCTCGGAGATGTCGCGTAAGGAGTCCTACCGCGAGGGTCGGGTTCCGCTGCACACGCTGCGCGCCGACATCGACTACGGCTTCCGCGAGGCCAAGACCACGTACGGTCGCATCGGTGTGAAGGTCTGGATCTACAAGGGCGACATCCTCCCGTACAAGATCTCCTCGGAGGAGAAGATCACCCGTGAGGCGGCCATGGCCGTCGGCGAGACCTCCGGCCAGTCCGGCGAGTCGGCCCCGCGCCGCCTCATCACCGCCGGTGGCGGTCGCCGCCTGGCGGGCCAGGGCGAACCGGGCAGTGTCGTCACGCTCGATTCCGACGCCACCGAGACGGACGTGCCCGACGGGCTCGTCGACTCGACCCCGGCCGACATCGCCGCGCCCCCGGCGGTGCCCGACGAGCTCGAGCGCATCCTCACCGAGGACGAGGAGATCGAGCGCAAGACGCGCGAGCACCACGAGACCCCGCACTTCCGCAAGGAGGTGGACTGACATGTTGATGCCCCGCAAGGTGAAGCACCGTAAGCAGCAGCGCGGCCGCATGAGCGGTCAGGCCAAGGGCGGGAGCGAGGTCACCTTCGGTGACTTCGGGATCCAGGCCCTCGAGCCGGCCTGGATGACCGCGCGGCAGATCGAAGCCGCCCGTATCGCCATGACCCGCCACGTCAAGCGTGGCGGCAAGGTGTGGATCCGGGTGTTCCCGGACCGGCCGGTCACCAAGAAGCCTGCCGAGACCCGCATGGGTTCGGGTAAGGGCAACCCGGAGCACTGGGTCGCCGTGGTCAAGCCCGGACGCATCCTGTTCGAGTTGGCCGGCGTGGACCAGGACCTGGCCCGTGAGGCCATGGACCGGGCTATCCAGAAGCTCCCGTTCAAGGCCCGCTTCGTGATCCGTCCCGGGACCCACGGCACACCGGAGGTGCAGGTCTGATGGCCACCGTCGCCGAGATCTCCGAGTACGACACCGAGGAGTTGGAGCGCCAGCTGGGTGAGACCCGGCGGGAGCTCTTCAACCTCCGGTTCCAGCTGGCCACCGGTCAGCTCGACAACTTCTCCCGGCTCAACCACGTCCGCAAGGACGTGGCCCGCATGCTCACCGAGCTGCGCAACCGCGAGATCGCCGAAGCCGAGGGCCTGTCCCTCGACCAGCTGCCGGCCCACAAGGCCGCCGCCCGCCGGCGTGACGAGGACGAGGCCAAGGGCCGGGACCGGAGCACGGCGTCCGAGCGCCGTGCCGCCGCCCGGGCCGAGGCCGAGGACCAGGCCGCCGCCGAGGCACCCGACGAGGGCGATGCCGACGACGACGCCGAGGACGCAGAGGAGAACGACTGATGGCCGACGAGCAGCGTGCCGAGGGCACGGAGGAGCGGGCCAATGCCCGCAAGGTCCGCGAGGGCCTGGTGGTGTCCGACTCCATGGACGCGACCGTGGTCGTGGCCGTCATCGAGCGTGTCCGCCACCCCCGCTACGGCAAGACCGTGCAGCGGACCAAGAAGCTCTATGTGCACGACCAGCAGAACGAGGCCAAGGTGGGCGACCGCGTGCGTGTGGTCGAGACCCGTCCGCTGTCGAAGCTCAAGCGCTGGCGGCTGGCCGACGTGCTGGAGCGTGCCCGATGATCCAGCAGGAATCACGACTCCGTGTGGCGGATAACTCCGGTGCCAAGGAAGTGCTCTGCATCAAGGTGCTGGGCGGCTCGCGTCGCCGCTACGCCTCGATCGGCGACATCTTCGTGGCCACGGTGAAGGACGCCATCCCGGGGGCGGCCGTCAAGAAGGGTGACGTCGTCAAGTGCGTCGTCGTCCGAACGAAGAAGGAGAGGCGCCGTCCCGACGGCAGCTACATCCGCTTCGATGAGAATGCCGCCGTCCTCATCAACGACCAGCAGCAGCCCCGGGGGACCCGCATCTTCGGTCCCGTCGGTCGGGAACTGCGCGACAAGCGCTTCATGCGGATCATCTCGCTGGCGCCGGAGGTGCTCTAGATGCGAATCAAGAAGGGTGACAAGGTCCAGGTGCTCTCGGGCAAGGACCGTGGCAAGCAGGCCAGTGTGGTCCGCGCCATTCCCGCCGAGGGCAAGGTGATCGTGGAGGGCGTGCACGTGGCGAAGCGTCACGCGAAGCCCACCCGGGCCACCATGCAGGGCGGAGTGATCGACAAGTTCATGCCGATCTCGGTCTCGTCGGTCGCCATCGTGTGCGGATCGTGCGGACCCACCCGCATCGGCATGCGGATCGACGAGCAGGGGCGCAAGCTGCGTGTCTGCCGCAAGTGCGGGACGGACCTGTGATGGCGTCGACGTCGGCGGCCGAGCGGCCGCGTCTCAAGAAGCGCTACGACGACACGGTGCGGGCCGAGCTCCAGGAGACCCTGGGCCTGTCCAACATCATGGAGGTCCCGCGCCTCACGAAGATCGTCATCAACATGGGCGTGGGACGGGCCACCCAGCAGAAGTCCCTCATCGAGGGAGCTATGCGGGACCTCGAGATCATCGCCGGCCAGAAGCCGGTGGTGACCCGGGCCAAGAAGTCGATCGCCTCGTTCAAGCTCCGCGAGGGCCAGGAGATCGGCGCCAAGGTGACCCTTCGGGGCGACCGGGCCTGGGAGTTCTTCGACCGCCTGGTGGCGATGGCCATTCCCCGTATCCGTGACTTCCGTGGGCTCTCGCCCCGGTCGTTCGACGGGCACGGCAACTACACCTTCGGTGTGAACGAGCAGCTGATCTTCCCGGAGATCGACTACGACCGCATCGACACGACACGTGGCATGGACATCACCATCGCCACCACCGCTCGAACCGACGACGAGGGGCGGGCCCTGCTCGCCGCATTCGGCTTCCCGTTCCGCAAGGAGAACCAGTAACCACATGGCGAAGAAGGCTTTGATCGAGAAGCAGCAGCGCACGCCGAAGTTCAAGGTGCGCGGGTACACCCGGTGCCGCCGGTGCGGGCGCCCGAAGTCGGTGTACCGCAAGTTCGGCCTGTGCCGGATCTGCCTGCGGGTGATGGTCCACGCCGGGGAGATCCCCGGCGTGACGAAGGCCAGTTGGTGAGAGGAGGCGACGAAGAATGACCATGACCGACCCGATCGCCGACATGCTCACCCGCATCCGGAACGCCAACACCGCCCACTTCGACACCGTGTCGATGCCCGGCTCCAAGCTCAAGGAGTCGCTGGCCGCCATCCTCGTGGAGGAGGGCTACATCGGCGGGTTCCAGGTGAGCGAGACCCCGGGCAAGCCCGGCAAGACGCTCCAGATCACCATGAAGTACTCACCCGACCGCGCCCGGACCATCTCCGGGATCAAGCGGGTGTCCAAGCCCGGTCTGCGCATCTACGCACGCGCCGACAAGATCCCGCGCGTGCTCGGCGGTCTCGGTGTGGCGGTGGTCTCCACCTCCAAGGGCCTGATGACCGACCGAGAGGCGCGCAAGAAGCGCATGGGCGGCGAGGTGCTCTGCTATGTCTGGTAGCCACCTCATGACCAAGGCCGCACCCGTGCGCCGCACCGCAGGAGGTACCCGCTGATGTCCCGTATCGGACGTTCGCCCATCACCGTGCCCTCCGGGGTCACCGTGGCCGTCGACGGGGAACACCGCGTCACCGTCAAGGGTCCCCAGGGCGAGTTGGCCCGCCAGGTGCCGCCCGCCATCAGCATCCGCCAGGACGGCGACGTGCTCGTGGTGGAACGCCCCGACGACCAGCGTCAGAACCGTGCGCTCCACGGTCTCACCCGGTCACTGGTGGCCAACATGGTCGCCGGTGTCACCGAGGGCTTCTCGAAGGAGCTCGAGATCGTCGGCGTGGGCTACCGCGCCATCCCGAAGGGTCCGGGGGCGCTCGAGCTGGCGCTCGGCTTCTCGCACCCCGTGAACGTGAACGCCCCCGAGGGCGTGACCTTCGAGGTGCCGAGTGCCACCCGCATCATCATCAAGGGAATCGACAAGGAAAAGGTCGGTCAGGTCGCAGCTGACATCCGCAAGCTCCGCAAGCCCGAGCCCTACAAGGGCAAGGGCATCCGTTACGCGGGCGAGCGGGTCGTGCGCAAGGCCGGGAAGGCAGCCAAGTAATGGCCCGCACTGATCACAAGCTGGAGCTCCGTCGTCGTCGCCACCGTCGCGTGCGTCGCCGGGTCGAGGGCACCGCCGAGCGTCCGCGCCTGGCCGTGTTCCGCTCCAACAAGCACATCTCCGCACAGCTCATCGACGACCTGTCCGGCCGCACCCTGGCCGCCGCGTCGACCGTCGAGCCCTCCCTGCGGGACAGCAACGGCGGCAACGTCGACGCGGCCAAGGCCGTGGGCGCCCTCGTGGCCTCACGGGCCAAGGACGCCGGAATCACCACCGTGGTCTTCGACCGCGGCGGGTTCGCCTATCACGGGCGGGTGGCCGCACTGGCCGACGCCGCCCGGGCCGAGGGACTGGAGTTCTGAGATGGCTGTGAACAACAACGAGCTGCAGTTCGAGGAGCGCACCATCCGGGTCAACCGGGTGTCCAAGGTCGTCAAGGGCGGTCGCCGCTTCTCCTTCGCCGCACTGATGGTGGTCGGCGACGGCAACGGTCGGGTCGGGCTCGGCTACGGCAAGGCCAAGGAGGCCGGCCTGGCCGTGCAGAAGGGCATCGAAGAGGCCCGCAAGAACATGTTCGACGTGCCCCTCGCCGGTTCGACCATCACCCACCCCATCGTGGGGGAGAGCGGTGCCGGTCGGGTCATGCTGAAGCCGGCTGCTCCCGGGACCGGCGTGATCGCCGGTGGTGCGGCCCGGGCCATCCTGGAGATGGCGGGCATCCGCGACATCCTGGCCAAGTCACTCGGTTCCTCCAACGGCATCAACGTGGCCCACGCCACCATCGCCGGCCTGAAGGGCCTGAAGCGCCCCGACGAGATCGCCGCCCTGCGCGGCAAGCCGGTCGACGAGGTCGCGCCGGCCGCCATGCTGCGCGCCTACCGCGAGCGTCGCCGCGAGGCCGACGTGTTCACGGAGGTGAGCTGACATGGCGTCCACCACAGACACCCCCCTGTCGACGACGGGTTGGATCCGGGTCACCCAGGTCCGCTCGTCCATCGGCACCATGCCCAAGCACCGTGGCACCCTTCGTGCCCTCGGCCTGCGCGGCATCGGGCGCACCAACGTGCTGCCCGACCGCCCGGAGATCCGTGGGATGATCGCACGGGTCCCGCACCTGGTGGACGTCACGTCCGCCACCGAAAACGAGAAAGGCTGACCATGAAGGTTCATGAGCTCCGCCCCCCGGAAGGTGCGAACCGTCGCCGCAAGCGTGTCGGCCGAGGCATCGCGGGCAAGGGCGGCAAGACCGCCGGTCGTGGCACCAAGGGCCAGGGTGCACGCGACACGATCCCGATGGGCTTCGAGGGTGGCCAGCTGCCCCTGATGCAGCGGATCCCTAAGCTGCGCGGCTTCAAGAACCCGTTCCGGGTCGAGTACACCCCGGTCAACGTCGGCGCACTGGGCGCCGTCGAGGGTGACACCGCCGACATCGCCGCCCTCGTGGCCGCAGGCCTCGCCCACAAGGGCGACCTGGTCAAGATCCTGGGCGGCGGCGACGTGCCGCGTGCCCTGCGGGTCGAGGCGCACGGGTTCTCGAAGTCGGCTGAGGCGGCCATCACCGGCGCCGGGGGGACGATCTCGATCGTCCCGCTGCCCTTCGGCAACAACCGCCCTCCGGCAAAGGGCAACGCCCTCACCAACCGCTAGCATCACCGATACGCGGCGTCGAGGAGTCCCATGCTTGCCAGCTTGGCCAACATCTTCCGCATCCCCGACCTTCGCAAGAAGGTCCTCTTCACGCTGACCATCATCGCCCTGTACCAGTTCGGGGCGAACGTGCCGGTCCCCTTCGTCAACTTCTCGAAGGTGGCCCAGCTCGAGGCAGCGTCGAAGTCGTCCGGGGTGCTCGGATTCCTCAACCTGTTCAGCGGTGGCGCCCTCACGCGCATGGCCGTGTTCGGGTTGGGCATCATGCCCTACATCACCTCCAGCATCATCATCCAGTTGCTGGCCACGGTGATCCCGAAGCTCGAGCAGTGGCGTGACCAGGGCGCAGTCGGCCAGAAGAAGCTGACGCAGACCACCCGCTACCTCACGGTGGCCCTGGCGCTGATGCAGTCGACCGGTCTCGTCTACCTGTTCCACAAAGGTGGCGGGGGCCTGTTCGGCAGCTCCCAGAACATCGACCTGATCCTCAACTACTCGATCTGGCGGGCCGGCTTCATCGTCCTCACCCTGACCGCCGGCACGGCGTTCGTGATGTGGCTGGCCGAGCTCATCACCCAGCGCGGCATCGGCCAGGGCATGTCGATCCTGATCTTCGCCAACGTGGTGGCCGGCATCCCCTCGGGCCTCAACACCGTGCTCCAGGAGGGCGGCAAGGTGAAGTTCGCCACCATCCTGCTCGTCTCGTTGGCTCTGCTGGTCCTCATCGTCTTCGTCGACCAGGGTCAGCGCCGGATCCCGGTCACCTTCGCCAAACGGGTGGTGGGGCGGAAGATGTACGGCGGGTCGAACACGTACATCCCGTTGAAGGTCAATCAGGCCGGTGTGATCCCGATCATCTTCGCCAGCTCCGTGCTGTACATCCCGGTGCTGCTGTCGAACGTGATCCCCTCGGCGGCCTTCCGGTCGTGGGTCAACCACAACGTCACGCCGACCAGCGTCTTCTACATCCTCACGTACTTCCTGTTCATCCTCCTGTTCACGTTCTTCTACGTCTACGTGGCCTTCGACCCGCACCAGCAGGCGGACATCATCCGCAAGCAGGGCGGGTACATCCCGGGAATCCGCCCGGGTCAGCCGACGGAGCGGTATCTGGCCCACATCCTCAACCGGATCACGTGGCCCGGCGCCCTCTTCCTCGGTGCGGTGGCGGTCACGCCGTCGCTGCTGATGGCCGCATGGAACATCACCAGCTATCCCTTCTACGGAACGACGCTCCTGATCGCCGTGGGCGTGGCACTCGAGACGATGAAGCAGATCGACAGCCAGCTCATGATGCGAAACTACGAGGGCTTCCTCAAGTAGGTGGCAGCCGGCGCCAGGCTCGTCGTCCTCGGCAAACAGGGGGCGGGGAAGGGGACGCAGTGTCTGTCCCTCTCCCATCACTATGTGGTCACCCATGTCTCCACGGGGGACATGCTCCGTGAGGCCGTCAAGCAGGGCACCGCGCTCGGCAAGAAGGCCAAGGAGCTCATGGACCGCGGTGAGCTGCTGGGCGACGACCTCATCATGGAGATGGTCTCGGGCCGCCTGGCCGAGAGCGACACCAAGGACCGCGGGTTCATCCTCGACGGGTGCCCGCGCACGGTGGCGCAGGCCGGGATGTTGGCCGACCTGCTGGCACCGGTCGATCTCGACCTGGTGATCGACATCGCGGTACCGACGTCGCAGGTACTCCGCCGACTGGCGTCGCGTCGGGTCTGCGTGGACTGCGGAGCCAACTACTCCCTCCAGGCCCGGCCACTGATCGGTTGGACGTGCGACGTCTGCGGTGGGGAGGTCGTCCAGCGCGAGGACGACACCGAGGAGGCCATCTCCCGTCGGCTCGAGATCTACGAGATCCAGACCGCGCCGCTCATCGACTGGTACCGGGAGCGGGGCCAGCTCGCCCAGGTCGCCGGGACCGGCACCCCCGAAACGGTGACGAAGCGGATCGTGCGGGCCATCGAGGACCGACGCAACCGCAAGGGCGGACGGTTCTCGTGACCCGACCCCTACGATGACGGGCATGTTCTGCGCCGAATCCGCACACCGCCGCCCCGCTCCCGCAGCCGTGGGGGCCGCCGGCCGGTCGATCCGATGAGGCGCAACGCCGACGAGTTGGCCAAGATGCGCAAGGCCGGGCGAGTGGTGGCCGAGATCCACGAGGCCACCCGGGCCGTCATCGTGCCGGGCGTCACCACGTTCGACATCGACAAGGCCGCCCGGGCCGTGCTGGAGAAGCGGGGAGCCGGCTCCAACTTCCTCGGCTACCACGGGTTCCCGGCGGTTGTCTGCACGTCGCCCAACTCCATGATCGTCCACGGCATCCCGTCGAAGAAGGTCGTCCTGGTCGAGGGGGACATCATCAGCGTCGACTGCGGCGCCATCATCGAGGGCTACCACGGCGACGCCGCCTACACGGCGCCGGTGGGCGAGGTCTCGGCCGAGGCCACGCGTCTGATGGAGGTGACCGAGGCCAGCCTCCAGGCCGGTATCGAGCAGCTGACCGTCGGCAACCGCCTCCACGAGGTCGGTCGGGCTGTCCAGCAGGTGGCCGAGGCGGCCGGCTTCTCGGTCGTGCGCGAGTACGTGGGACACGCCATCGGGACGGCCATGCACGAGGAGCCCCAGGTGCCCAACTACTGGCCGGGAACGCCGGGCCCGACCCTCAAAGAGGGCATGGTCTTCGCCGTCGAGCCGATGGTCAACGCCGGTGGCACCGGCACCGTGCTCCTCGATGACGGCTGGAGCGTGGTCACCTCGGACGGACGGCTCTCGGCCCATTTCGAGCACACCATCGCCGTCACGGATGACGGCCCGGAGGTCTTCACCGTCCTCTAGGTCGCTGACCAGGGGTTTCCTGACGGGGGCCCTGAAACGCGCAGCTCAGCGGGGTCGGACTGGCAATTTGCCCACAACGGGCTAGACTTGTCCTTCGGTCAGCCGCCGCTGTGTGGTGGCGTGCCGATCCCGCTCAGGTGGCCGTGCTCCGGCATGCCCCCGACTGCGGTGGCGTCCGGAGCACGAGTCCCGTGGTCTGCGGCGCCCGTCGTCCCCCGGGCCGACGTGTGACGAGAACGAAGAGTAGTAGGAGATTCACCTGCCCAAGCCCAAGGAAGATGCCATCGTGCTGGAGGGGACGGTCGTCGAACCGCTCCCCAACGCCATGTTCCGCGTGGAGCTCGAAAACGGCCACAACGTACTGGCGCACAGTTCCGGAAAGATGCGGATGCACCGCATCCGCATCCTCCCCGGGGACAAGGTGCAAGTGGAGATCACTCCCTACGACCTGGCCCGCGGGCGGATCACCTACCGCTACAAGTGAGCCGGTCGGCTCCCCGCCCGGGTGGGTGGGGAGGGGGTCCGACCAGCAGTGACCCGGCAGCCCGTGGGGCCCGTCGGAACGAGACAAGGACGACAACGTGAAGGTTCGACCGAGCGTCAAGCCGATGTGTGAGAAGTGCAAGGTGATCCGCCGCCACCGGCGGGTCATCGTGATCTGCGACAACCCGCGCCACAAGCAGCGGCAGGGCTGACGCCGACCAGGCGCAGAGCAAGAAGAGAAAGAAGACCCCGTGGCCCGTATCTCCGGAGTGGACATCCCCCGTGAAAAGCGGTTGGAGATCTCCCTCACCTACATCTTCGGCATCGGCCGGACGACCGCGCAGCAGATCTGCGCGGCCACCGAGACCAGCCCGGACACCCGTGTCCGTGACCTGACCGACGAAGAGGTCACCCGCCTCCGCAACTACATCGACGCCAACCTGCAGGTCGAGGGTGACCTGCGGCGCGACATCTCCCAGGACATCAAGCGGAAGATGGAGATCGGCTGCTACCAGGGCATCCGCCACCGCAAGGGCCTGCCGGTCCACGGTCAGCGCACCCACACGAACGCCCGGACCCGGAAGGGCCCGAAGAAGACCGTCGCCGGAAAGAAGAAGGTGCGCAAGTAATGGCCAAGGCAACCAAGCCCGGAGCCGCACGTCGGCCCCGCAAGCGCGAGCGGAAGAACATCACCTTCGGCGTCGCCCACATCAAGAGCTCGTTCAACAACACGATCATCTCCATCGCCGACCCCGAGGGGAACGTCCTCGCGTGGGCGTCGGCCGGCAATGTCGGGTTCAAGGGCTCACGGAAGTCCACCCCGTTCGCCGCCCAGCTGGCTGCCGAGCAGTGCGCCAAGCGGGCCATGGAGCACGGTGTGCGTCGCGTCGACGTGCTCGTCCGTGGCCCCGGCTCGGGCCGTGAGACCGCCATCCGCTCGCTCGCTGCCGCCGGCATCGAGGTCGCCGGCATCAAGGACGTCACCCCCATCCCGCACAACGGCTGCCGCCCCAAGAAGCGGCGGCGGGTGTAGGGACGGGAACGAAGGGAACCAAGGACCATCATGGCTCGTTACACCGGACCTGTCTGCCGGCTCTGCCGCCGGGAGCGCACCAAGCTCTTCCTCAAGGGAGAGCGCTGCTACTCGATGAAGTGCCCCGTCTCCGAGGCGGTCACTGACCGTCACAGCCGCGCCTACCCGCCCGGGGAGCACGGTCGCGACCGCATGCGCCAGGGGTCGGAGTACCTCGGCCAGCTGCGCGAGAAGCAGAAGGCACGCCGTATCTACGGACTGCTCGAGAAGCAGTTCCACAACCTCTACGTCGAGGCCAGCCGGGCCCCGGGCATCACGGGTGAGAACCTGCTGTGCATGCTCGAGCTCCGGCTCGACAACGTCGCCTTCCGTGCCGGCTGGGGCGCCAGCCGCTCCCAGGCCCGCCAGTTCGTGCGCCACGGCCACGTCCTGGTGAACGGCAAGCGGGTCACGATCCCCAGCTACCGGGTGCGGCAGGGCGACACCATCGCCCTCAAGCCGGCGTCGCGCGAGCTGTTCCACGTGCGCCGTAACATGGACACCCTCGACCGGGCGCTCCCGCCGTGGCTCGAGACCGTCGGCGACCGCTTCGAGGTCAAGGTGTTCTCCTTGCCGTTGCGCGAGCACATCGACGAGCCGGTCCAGGAGCAGCTCATCGTGGAGCTCTACTCCAAGTAGACCCGGCCGACGCCGACCCGCACCACCTGCACGAACCGACCCAGACCGAACCTGCGCACCACCTGCCGAGGAGCCACACACGCATGCTCATCATCCAGCGACCCACTGTCGAAGCCATCGGAGAGGAAGAGGGGAACCGTCAGAAGTTCGCCGTCGGTCCGCTCGACCCCGGGTTCGGCCACACGCTCGGCAACTCGCTCCGACGCACACTGTTGTCATCCATCCCCGGCGCGGCCATCACCCAGGTCCGCTTCGATGAGGCCCTCCACGAGTTCACGACCCTGCCGGGCGTGAAGGAGGACGTGACCGACATCATCCTCAACCTGAAGGACCTCCTGTTCAAGGTCCACAGCGACGAGCCGGTGACGATCCGCCTCGACAAGCGCGGCCCCGGCGCCGTCACGGCCGGCGACCTCCAGGTCTCGTCCGACGTCGAGGTGCTGAGCCCCGACCAGCACATCGCCTCCCTCAACACGAAGGGCCACATCGCCGTGGACCTGACTGTCGAGCGGGGCCGCGGCTACGTGTCGGCCGACAAGAACAAGGGTACCGGCGCCATCGGCGTCATCCCGGTCGACGCCATCTTCTCGCCCGTGCGGCGGGTGGCCTTCACCGTGGAGCCCGTGCGTGTCGAGCAGTCCACCGACTTCGACCGCCTCGTCATCGAGATCGAGACCGACGGCTCCCTGACGCCCCGGGAGGCCCTCGCCTCGGCGGGCGACACCCTCCGCACCCTGGTGGCCCTGGTGGCCGACCTGGAGGAGGAGCCCCAGGGCCTCCAGCTGAGCGTGCCCGGCGCCAACACGTCGAGCTCACCCGACCTCGACCTGCGCATCGAGGACCTCGACCTCACCGAGCGTCCGCGCAACTGCCTCAAGCGGGCCCAGATCAACACCATCGGCGAGCTGGTCGACCGGACGCTCGACGATCTCCTCAACATCACCAACTTCGGGCAGAAGTCGCTCGACGAGGTGCTCCAGAAGCTCGACGAGCGGGGCCTGTCCCTGCGTGTCAAGGACTGAGGTTCCCCCATGCTCGGCACCCCCAAGAAGGGCCGTCGCTTCGGCGGCAGCTCGGCACACCAGAAAGCGATGATGGGAAACCTCGTCGCCTCGCTCATCGCGGCCGAATACCTGGTCACGACGGAGGCCAAGGCCAAAGCGCTGCGCCCGGTGGCCGAGAAGGTCATCACCGCGGCCGCCAAGGGCGGCGTCGCCCGTCAGCGGAACGTGGTCGCCTTCATCCGTGACAAGGACATGGCCCACAAGCTGTTCGCCGAGATCGGCCCCCGCTATGCGGAGCGCCCGGGTGGCTACACCCGCATTCTCAAGCTGGGCAACCGTCAGGGTGACAACGCCCCGATGGCCCGCATCGAACTGGTGTGAGCACGCCCCCCGATCACGGGGGGAGTGATCGGGCCACCGTCCGCTGGCGCCTCCGGGTGGCCTACGACGGCAGCGGCTTCCACGGCTTCGCCGCCCAGGAGGGGCTGGACACCGTCGCCGGTGCACTGGCCGCCGCCCTCTCACGCATCTGCCGGACCCCGGTCACCCTGACCTGCGCCGGTCGCACCGATGCCGGCGTGCACGCCCTGGACCAGGTCGTCCACGTCGATGTCCCGGCCGACCGCTCGGCGCAGCTCGATCCGGCGGCACTGGTGAGATCGTGTAACAGGCAGGTCGGACCTCGCATCGTGGTGCGCTCCGCGGAGATCGCCCCCGAGGGCTTCGACGCCCGGCACTCGGCCAGCGCCCGTCGCTACCGCTACCTGGTGGTCAGCGCGCCGGTGGCGGACCCGCTGTTGGCCGGCCTCACGTGGCACGTGGACGAACCGCTCGACCTACGGGCGATGGCCGCGGCGGCCGACGCGCTCCTCGGTGAGCACGACTTCCGGGCCTTCTGCCGCCGGGTGCCGGGCACGAGCCCCTCCCAGCCGATCCCACGACGGATCCTCGACGCCCGCTGGACCCGGCTGGACGGCCGAGCCGCGGGCGCCCGGACGGCGGGCACCTCGGAGCTCGACGCCGGGGACCGCTCGACAGGTGCGTGGTTGGCCCCGGTGGTGGGGGATCTGCTCGCCTTCGAGATCGAGGCGAACGCCTTCTGCCACCAGATGGTCCGCTCGTTGGTCGGGACTCTCGTCGATGTGGGCAGGGGACGTAAGCGCCCGTCGGACATGCTGCACATCCTGCGGTCGGCCGACCGCAGCCAGGCCTCCCAACCCGCTCCACCCCAGGGCCTGACGCTGATGGCGGTGCGGTACTGACCCGCTCCGCTGACGGCCGTCCCGGTCGGGCCCGGGTCGCAACCCACCGGACCACCGGCCGCGGCTTGCCCGCCGGCCCCCATCCGACGTAGTGTGGAAGGTCGCCGGGTCAGGCCCCGGCCGTTGGCAGGCGGACCCCCGCCCAACCACCGGTCGCCCGCTCCCGAGGCCCGCACCCCGCAGGTGCCCGGACACCCGACACCATCGAAGAGGAATCCTGTTGCGTACGTTCACCCCCAAGCCCGCTGACATCACCCGCGCCTGGCACGTCGTCGACGCCGACGGCCTGGTGCTGGGCCGCCTCGCCACCGAGGTGGCCGCCATCCTGCGCGGCAAGCACAAGCCGACCTTCGCCCCCCATGTCGACACGGGCGACCACGTCGTCGTCATCAACGCCGACAAGGTGGTCATGACGTCGGGCAAGGCCGACGCCAAGATGGCCTACCGCCACTCCGGTTACCCCGGCGGTCTGACGGCCACCAGCTACGCCGACCTGATGATCGACCGGGCGGACGACGTCGTCCGCGATGCCATCCGGGGCATGCTCCCGAAGAACCGGCTGGGTCGCCAGATGGCCACCAAGCTCAAGGTCTACCGCGGCGCGGAACACCCCCACACCGCACAGCACCCGACGCCACTCGAGATCCCCGGGGCACGCCGCACGGCATCCGCCCGTAGCGGCGCCTGAGCCCGCCGGACCACCACCGAACGCACGGAACGAAGGAACCACCTGTGACTGCCCCCATCTGCCAGACCACCGGACGCCGCAAGCAGGCCGTCGCACGGGTGCGCTTCCGCCCCGGCCAAGGCGCCATCACCTGCAACGGGCACACGTTCGAGGAGTACTTCACCTCGGCGACCCACCGCATGATCGTGACCGAGCCCCTGCGCCTGACCGAGACGACCGAGTCGTGGGACATCGACGTGACGATCGACGGCGGTGGCGTCTCCGGACAGGCCGGCGCGTTCCGACTCGGCATCTCCCGCGCCCTGTGCGAGCTCGATCCCGAGCTGCGTGGCGCGCTCAAGAAGGCTGGCTTCCTCACCCGCGACTCACGGGAGAAGGAGTCCAAGAAGTACGGCCTGAAGAAGGCCCGCAAGGCTCCCCAGTACTCGAAGCGGTAAGCCGGTGGCCCGAACCTGGTTCGGCACCGACGGAGTCCGGGGCAGTGCGAACACCGAGCTCACACCCGAGCTGGTGCTGGCCCTCGGGCGCGCCGTCGCCCGGACCATCACCGCCACGACCTTCCTGATCGGGCGCGACACCCGCCGGTCCGGGCCCATGCTGCAGGCGGCTCTCGGGGCTGGCCTGGCCAGTGAGGGTGCCGACGTCGTCGACGTGGGCGTGCTGCCCACCCCGGCCCTGGCCTGGCTGTCCGTCAAGCGCGACCTGCCGGCGGTGGTCATCTCGGCATCCCACAACCCGTTCGCCGACAACGGCATCAAACTGTTCGGTGCCGGCGGAGCGAAGTTGACGGAGGAGCTCGAGCAGGCCATCGAGGACGAGCTGCACAAGGTCATCGATCCCGGTGTCAAGGGACCCCGTCCGCTCGAGGGGCACGGCGTGGGCATCATCCGCACCGAGGCCGACCTCGGGTCCGCCTACGTCGAGCACCTGGCCGGTGCCCTCGACGGCCGCCGCCTCGACGGCCTGCGGATCGTGGTCGACAGTGCCAACGGCAGTGCCTCCGAGTTGGGCGCGCAGGTGTTCACGCAGCTGGGTGCCGACGTGATCGCCATCGGCGACGAGCCCGACGGAACCAACATCAACGCCGGCTGCGGTTCCACGGCCACCGAGCTGCTGTCCCAGGCCGTGCTCGACCACGGCGCGGCACTCGGCCTCGCCCTCGACGGTGACGCCGACCGGCTCCTGGCCGTCGACGAGACGGGCACCCTGGTCGACGGCGACTCCCTCCTCGCCCTGTTCGCACGGGATCTGGCCGACCGTGGTCAGTTGGCCGGAAACACCGTGGTCGTGACCGTGATGACCAATCTCGGCTTCCGACGTGCGATGGAGGAGCGGGGCATCCTGGTCAAGGAGACCGATGTCGGCGACCGCCACGTCCTGGCCGCCATCGACAAGGAGGGCTTCTCCCTCGGTGGTGAGCAGTCGGGCCACATCATCTTCCGGCGGTTGGCCACCACGGGCGACGGTCTCCTGACCGGCCTGGTGCTGGCCGACCTGCTCGCCCGTTCCGGCTCGACACTGGTCGAGCTCCTCGACGGCTTCATCGAGCCCGTGCCGCAGACCCTGGTGAACGTCCGGGGCGTCGACACGTCGCTGTATGCGGACGTCCCGACGATCGGTATGGCCATCGATCAGGAGCGCGAGGCGATGGGGGACACCGGCCGCGTGCTGGTCCGCCCGAGCGGGACCGAACCGGTGGTCCGCGTCATGGTCGAGTGCACCGAGCCGGGGGTCGCCGAGGCGACCGCCCAGCGTCTCCATGCCCTCATCGAGCACGAGTTGCTGGAGGCGGCCCGGGCCCGCGACGAGGCCCAGGCGGCAGCGGTCGCCGAGGAACTGGGCGAAGGCCTCGACTCGGCCGTCTGACACGACGACGGCCCGTGTGTCGCCGCCCGGCTCTACCGGAGCGACCACCGGCGGGTAGCGTGGACATCCATGTGCGGCATCATCGGCATCACGAGGGGACCGGGGCCGGACGGCGGTGAGCACGAGGTGCTCGACGTGCTGGTCGAGGGCCTGGCGCGACTCGAGTACCGGGGGTATGACTCGGCGGGCCTGGCCCTGGTGGGCCCCGACGGCGACGACCCACTGTGGAGGGTACGGGCCGCCAACGGCACGCGGTCGCTCGATGACCTGACCAAGCGGACCGAGGGGGCCCCGGCCCACCCGTCGGCCGGCATCGGTCACACCCGGTGGGCTACGCACGGCCGGCCCAACGAGGGCAACGCCCACCCCCACACGGACTGTCACGGCCACATCGCCCTGGTGCACAACGGCATCATCGAGAACCACGTCGAGCTGTCGGACCGCCTGATCGCCGACGGCCACCAGCTCGACTCGGAGACGGACACCGAGGTCCTCGCCCACCTCATCGAGGCGCACCTCGCCGCTCATCCCGACGAGGGCCTGACCGGCGCCGTGCGGGCCGCCCTGGCCGAGGTGCGGGGCGCATTCGCACTGGCCGTCGTGCACGATGCCGAGCCGGACGTCATCGTGGCCGCACGACGGGTGTCGCCGCTGATCATGGGAGTGAGTGACGGCGCCGCCTTCCTGGCCTCGGACATCCCCGCCATCCTCGGCCTCACCCACGACTTCTTCATCCTGGACGACGACCGGGTGGCCGAGCTGCGCCCCGGTGCGATCACCGTCACCACCCTCGAGGGCGACCCGGTGGAGCCGGCACCGCTCCATGTCGACTGGGACCTCGACGCAGCCCGCAAGGACGGGTACGACGACTTCATGGCCAAGGAGATGCACGAGCAGCCCAAGGCCGTGGCGGACACGCTGCTCGACCGACTGCTGCCCGATGGGACCCTGGTCCTCGACGAGGTCCACCTGACCAACGAGCAGTTCCGGGCGATCACCAAGGTCTTCGTGGTGGCCTGCGGCTCGAGCTACCACGCCGGTCTCATGGCCAAGTACGCCATCGAGCACTGGGCCCGCCTGCCGGTGGAGATCGACATCTCGAGTGAGTTCCGGTACCGGAACCCGGTCGTCGACGAACACACCCTGGTCATCGGGGTGAGCCAGTCGGGGGAGACGGTGGACACCTTCCAGGCCGTCCGCGAGGCCAAGTCGCTCGGTGCGAAGGTGCTGGTGATCACCAACGTGGTCGACTCCTCCATGGCCCGCGACGCCGACGCCGTGCTCTACACCCGGGCCGGCCCCGAGATCGGTGTGGCGTCCACCAAGACCCACCTGGCACAGATCACGGCACTCGAGATCCTCGCCCTCTACCTGGCCCAGGTCCGCGAGACCCTGTCGCCGGCCGAGGCCCGGGGCCTGCTCGACGCCATGGGGTCGCTGCCCGACAAGGTGGCCGAGGCCATGACCCGGGGCGCCGCCGTCCACGCCGTCGCCGAGCAGTTCCGCGATTCGCCCTCGTTCATCTTCCTGGGCCGCCATGTCGGGTACCCCGTGGCACTCGAGGGCGCGCTCAAGCTCAAGGAGATCTCCTACCTCCGGGCCGAGGGCTTCCCGGCCGGCGAGCTCAAGCACGGTCCGATCGCCCTGGTCGAGCCGGGCACGGTCGTCGTGTGCGTGGCCACCCGGACCCCGGTGTGGGAGAAGGTCATCGCCAACGTGGCCGAAGTGAAGAGCCGGGGCGCATCGGTGGTGCTCGTGGCCAACGACGGCGACGAGGAGACGGCCCGTCACGCGGACGAGGTGCTGTGGGTACCTGCCACCGAGCACCTCTTCGCGCCGGTGATCGACGTCGTGCCGATGCAGATGTTCGCCCACTCGATGGCCCGCCTCCACGGCCTCGACGTCGACCGTCCCCGCAACCTGGCCAAGACGGTCACCGTCGAGTGACCCGCTCGGCGGCCGACGCGGTGGTCGCCGAGGTGACCGGGGTCCTGACGGCCCGGACCGACGGCGGCGTGGTCGGGATCGGTATCGACGCCGTCGACGTGGAGCGGTTCCGTGCCGCCCTGGCCCGCCGGCCCACGCTGGCCCGCCGTCTGTTCACCACCGGTGAGCGCGACTACGCCGCGTTGGTCCCGGACCCGGTGCCCCGCCTGGCCACGCGGTTCGCCACCAAGGAGGCCGTCATGAAGGCGCTCGGACTCGGGCTCGGTGCGTTCGGGTTCCACGACGTGGAGGTCGTGCGCACCGGACTCGACGCCCCGACCGTGGTGCTGCACGACGCCGCGGCCGATGCATCCGGCGCGGCCGGGGTGGCGCGCTGGCACCTCTCGCTCACCCATACCGATCTGATCGCCCTGGCCGCGGTGGTGGCCGAAGGCCCGGAGCCGCCCGGCACGGCGCCGGACGACCGGACGGATCGGTAGGTTCCGGTCGTGCAGCCGGTACTGACCGTCAGTGAGATGCAGGCCGCCGACGCCCTGGCCGCCGAGACCACACCGCTCGACGAGCTCGTGGCCCGGGCCGGGACGGCGGTCGCCCTGGCCGCGCTCGAGCTGCTGGGCGGCGCCTACGGCCGTCGGGTCGTGGTGGTCGCCGGCAAGGGCAACAACGGGGGCGACGGTCGTGTGGCGGCCGGCCTCCTCGCCCGCCGGGGCGTCCGGGTGACCGTGGTCGGCCCCGGCGACGTCGCGGGGATCGGGTTCGACGGGCCCAGGGTGGACCTGGTGGTGGACGCCGCGTTCGGCACCGGCTTCCGTGGGGCCTACGACGCACCCGCGGTGGCTCCCGGCGTGTCCGTGCTGGCAGTCGACATCCCCTCGGGCGTGGCCGGCGACACGGGCCAGGCGTCGGGCCGGGTGCTGGCCGCCCGCCGCACCGTCACGTTCGTGGCGGCCAAGCCCGGACTGCTGCAGGGCGACGGCCGTTTGCTGGCGGGCGAGGTGCGGGTGGTCGACATCGGGTTGCCGGTGGGGGCCCACGGCATCGACCGGGTGGAGGACGGCGACGTGGCGGCATGGCTGCCTCCGCGTGACCCGGGCGGGAACAAGTGGGCGGCCGCCGTGCTGGTGGCCGCGGGTTCACCGGGCATGACGGGGGCCGCCGCCATGTGTGCCCGGGGTGCCTACCGGGCCGGTTCCGGCATGGTCCGTCTCGGAGTGCCGGGCGGCGCGCTGGGCGACCTGCCGGCCACCGAGGCTGTCGGGGTCGAACTGCCGGCCGACGGCTGGGCCGACGTGGTCCTGGACGTCGCCTCCCGGTGCCGGTCCACCGTGGTCGGGCCGGGGATCGGACGGGCCAAGGGCACCGGCGCCCAGGTGCGGTGGTTGGTGGCCCGATCGGCGAACCCGGTGGTGGTGGATGCCGACGGCCTCAGCGTCTTGGGCCGACTCGACGAGCGGCCGCTCGAGGCGTCGGCCCCGGTGGTGCTGACACCGCACGACGGCGAGTACGAGCGGCTCCTGGGGACGGCACCCGGCCCCGACCGGGTCGCGGCGGCCCGGCGGCTCGCCGTGGTGTCCGGCGCCGTCGTGCTGCTGAAGGGCCCGACGACCACGGTGGCCGACCCGTCGGGGCGGGTGCTGTTGGCCACGGCGGGCACCCCGTCGTTGGCCTCGGCCGGAACGGGCGACGTGCTGTCCGGCGTCATCGGCGCGTTCCTGGCCCGGGGGGTGCCGCCGCTCGAGGCCGCCGCGCTCGGAGCCCACGTCCACGGCCGGGCCGGGTCGCTCGGCTACCGCACCGGGCTCGTGGCCGGTGACCTGCCCGACCTCGTCGCCCAGGTGGTCGACACCCTCGGGTGAACCGGTGGGCCGCACCCCGGTACGCCCGTACCCGGGTCCGACGACGCCCGGCGAGGCGGGTGGCGTCGGGATCAGCCGGTACGATGCCGCCGATGGCTCCCGGAACCCGACTCGCCGCGCTGGCTGCCGAGGCCGCCGGGTGCACCCGCTGTCCGCTGGCGGCCACCCGGACCCAGGTCGTCTTCGGTGTGGGTGACCCCGGGGCCGACCTCATGTTCGTGGGCGAGGCCCCCGGCCGCGAGGAGGACCTGCGTGGCGAGCCGTTCGTCGGGCGATCCGGTCAGCTGCTCGACCGCCTGCTGGTCGAGGAGCTCGGGATCGGCCGGGAGCACGTGTACATCGCCAACGTGGTCAAGTGCCGCCCGCCGGACAACCGGGACCCGAGGCCCGAGGAGATCGACGCCTGCCGGCCCTTCCTCACCGAACAGGTCGACCTCATCGCGCCGAAGGTCGTCGTGACCCTGGGCAACTTCGCCACCAAGCTCCTCCTCGGCACGGACCAGGGCATCACCAAGCTCCGGGGCGCGTCGTACCCCTTGGGGGAGACCACGCTGGTCCCCACCTTCCACCCGGCGGCCGCGTTGCGGGGCGGCGGGGTGGTGCTCGCCCAGATGCGGGCCGACTTCGTGCGGGCCAAACAGCTGATGGGCCGTGTCGCATGAGTCCGACCCTCGTGCTCGCCGCCGGTTCGGCGCCGGCTACACGCGACCTGGCCGCCGCGCTGGCCGACGTGTGCGTGCCGGGTGACGTCCTGCTCCTGTCCGGTGACCTCGGGGCCGGCAAGACCACGTTCGCCCAGGGCTTCGGCCGGGCGCTCGGCATCGCGGAGCCCGTCACCAGTCCGACGTTCACTCTGGTCCGCCAGTACGAGGTGACTCCCGGCCCAACCGCGGTGCGCACGCTGCTGCACGCCGACGTGTACCGGCTCGACCATCTCGGCGAGATCGCCGACCTCGGGCTCGGCCAGCTGGTGGAGGACGGCGGTGTGGCCCTGGTCGAGTGGGGTGACGCCGCCGAGCCCGTGCTCGGGTCGGGCGCGCTGTCGCTCCTTCTCGAAGTCGACCCGGATGACGACGGGCGGCGACGGATCACGGTGACCGACGCCGATGGGTCGTGGGACGACCGCTGGAGCGCGCTGGCCGCCGCCCTCGGACCCTGGACGGTGGACGCGTGAGGGTGCTCGCCCTGGAGACGGCCACCGACCTGGTGGGCGCGGCCCTGGTCCGCGACGGGTCGGTCGCCGAGCGTTCGCACCTGGGTGGACGGGCCCATGCCGAATTGCTGGCGCCCGCCATCGAGGAGGTGTGCGCCCTGTCCGGCACCACCCTGGCGGAGGTCGACGCACTGGCCGTCGACGTCGGTCCCGGACTCTTCACCGGGCTGCGGGTCGGTGTGGCCACGGCCAAAGCACTCGGGCAGTCCCTCGGTGTCGGGGTCCTGCCGGTCTCGAGCCTCGACGCACTGGCCGCCGGGGCCTTCGAGGCCGCCCCGGGCCATCGGTCCGCCCGGGTGGTGGCGGTGGTCGACGCCCGCCGGGGCGAGGTGTTCGCCGCGGCCTACGCGGCCGGGACCGACGGCGGCGGCCCGGACGGGCCAGACCCGGCCGACGTGCGCACCGACCGACCGGAGGCGCTCACCCCCGACGAGTTGGCCGCCTGGTGTGACGAGCTGGCGGCCGCCGGGCCCGTGCTGGTGGTGGGCGACGGTGCCGTCCGCTACCTCGAGCAGCTGGCCCCTCGACCGGGGCTCGACCTCGGCCTGGCCGAGACGGTGTCCGCGCCGTCGCCGGCCGTCCTGGCCCGGCTGGCGACGCGACGCCTGGCTGGCGGTGCACGGTTGCTGGATGCGTCCGACGTGGTCCCTGACTACCGGCGACCGGCCGACGCCAAGATCAACTGGGAGGAGCGTGCCCCGCAGCGCACCGCGTCACCCCCGCCGGACGACCGTCGGTGACGGAGCGGTCGGGCGTCGACACGCCGGTGGCCCCGGGCGAGCGCCTGGCGGTGGTGGCCGCGCCGATGCGGTCACGCGACCTGCGTTCCGTGCTGCGGATCGAAGGTGAGGTCTTCGACGAGCCGTGGTCACGTCACCTCTTCGAGGGCGAACTGGCCCAGCGCACGTCCCGGGCCTACCGGACGGCCTGGGTGGGTGACGAGCTGGTCGGGTACGCCGGCCAGATGTCGATCGACGACGAGGCCCACGTCAACAACATCGCGGTGGCACCGGGCTGGGTGGGACGGCGTATCGGCACCGTGCTGCTGTACGACCTGGTGCGTACCGCCCTGGCCCGTGGCTCGGCCCACCTGACGCTCGAGGTGGCGGTCGGCAACGTGCCCGCGATCGCGCTGTACCGCAGATTCGGGCTGGCGCCGGTGGGCGTGCGGCCGAACTACTACCACGACGGCGACGCCCTGATCATGTGGGTGCGTGACATCGACTCGCCCGCCTACGGCGACCGGCTGGCATCCATCGGCTCCGCGCTGGCCGAGACGGTGGACCTCGAGCGCCGGGACTGAGCCGGCGCGCCGGCGCCGTTCGGTAGGGTCGGTGCCGTGACCGCGGCCGCCGACCGACCCATCGTCCGTGTCCTGGGCATCGAGACGTCCTGCGACGAGACGGCGGCCTCGGTCGTGGAGGGTGGCAGCACGATCGTCTCGTCGGTGGTCAGCAGTCAGATCGACCTCCACGCCCGCTACGGCGGTGTCGTGCCCGAGCTGGCCGGACGCGCCCACGTGGAGCTGCTCACGCCGGTGCTGGCCGACGCGCTCGAGCAGGCCGGTTCCGACCACACCGGCCGGGGCATCGACGGGATCGCCGTCACCCACGGTCCGGGCCTCATCGGCTCGCTCCTGGTCGGTGTGGCCGAGGCGAAGGCCCTGTCCATGGCCTGGGGCGTGCCGCTGGTCGGGGTCAACCATCTGGAAGCCCACCTCTTCGCCTCGCTGCTCGAGCAACCCGACCTCGGTTGGCCGCTCGTGGTCCTGCTGGTGTCGGGTGGGCACACCCTGCTGATCGAGGTGACGGCCCCCGGGGAGTACCGGATCATGGGCGGGACGATCGACGACGCCGCCGGCGAGGCCTTCGACAAGGTGGCCCGGTTCATCGGGCTGGGCTATCCGGGCGGACCGGCCATCGACCGGCTCGCCCCGGAGGGCGACCCCACCGCCTACGCCTTCCCCCGCTCGCTCCCCGGTGACGGCTACGACTTCAGCTTCAGCGGGCTGAAGACCTCGGTGGTGAACCGGGTCCGCAAGGAGCCCGACGCGTCGACGGCGGACGTGGCCGCGTCGTTCCAGGAGGCGGTGGTCGACGTCCTGGTGACCCGGGCCCGGGCCGCCGCGCACGAGGTCGGCGCCCGGGCGATCTGTCTGGCCGGTGGCGTGGCCGCCAACTCGTTGCTCCGGGCCCGGATGGAGGCGGCCTGTGCCGAGGACGGCATCGGCGCCTTCCTGCCCAGCCGGGCACTCTGCACCGACAACGCCGCCATGGTCGCGGCGGCAGGCTTCTGGCGGCTGACGCGGGGGGACCGGAGTGGCCTCGACCTGGGCGCCGACCCGAACCTCCGCCTGGTCTCGACGGTCTGACGCCGGCGGGCCCATGGGCCCCGGGCCGGGGACCGGTGGGGACCGGGACCGGCACCGACGCGGTTGGCACTCGGGGGGCGCGGTTGCCAATCGCGTGCGGGCCGGGTATCGTTGGCACTCTCATCCTTCGACTGCTAACGCCCCACAGGAGGCCCGCATCATGAGTCTGCATCCCCTTGACGACCGCATCGTCGTCCAGCCCGGCGAGTCCGAGGAGACCACCGCGTCCGGTCTGGTCATCCCCGACACCGCCAAGGAGAAGCCCCAGCAGGGCGAGGTACTGGCCGTGGGTCCGGGTCGCCGCTCCGAGACGACCGGTGAGCTCATCCCGCTGGACATCGCCGTGGGCGACACCGTCGTCTACTCGAAGTACGGCGGCACCGAGATCAGTGCCGACGGCAAGGATCTCCTCATCCTGTCGAGCCGCGACATCCTCGCCAAGGTGACCAAGTAATGCCCAAGATCCTCAAGTTCGACGAGTCCGCACGCCGTGGCCTCGAGGCCGGCGTCAACAAGTTGGCCGACGTGGTCAAGGTCACCCTCGGGCCGAAGGGCCGCAACGTCGTCATCGAGAAGAAGTTCGGTGCGCCCACCATCACGAACGACGGCGTGTCCATCGCCCGTGAGGTGGAGCTCGAGGACCCCTTCGAGAACATGGGCGCCCAGCTGGTGAAGGAGGTCGCCACCAAGACGAACGACGTCGCCGGTGACGGCACCACCACCGCCACCGTGCTGGCCCAGGCCCTCATCCGCCAGGGGCTGCGCAACGTGGCCGCCGGCGCCAACCCGCTCGGCCTCCGCAAGGGGATCGACAAGGGCGTCGCCGCTGCGGTGGCCTCGATCCACAAGCAGGCCAAGGAGATCGACTCGAAGCACGAGATCGCCCAGGTCGCGTCCATCTCCGCTGCCGACACTGCCATCGGCGAGGTACTGGCCGACGCCATCGACCGCGTCGGCAAGGACGGCACCGTGACCGTCGAGGAGTCGAACACGTTCGGCATCGAGCTCGAGTTCACCGAGGGCATGCAGTTCGACAAGGGCTACCTCTCGCCGTACTTCGTGACCGATGCCGAGCGCCAGGAGGCCGTCCTCGACGACCCGCTGATCATCTTCGTCAACGGCAAGATCAGTGCCGTCCACGACCTCGTGCCCGTCCTCGAGAAGGTCATGCAGACCGGCAAGCCGCTGCTGATCATCGCCGAGGACGTCGAGGGCGAGGCCCTGGCTACCCTGGTCGTCAACAAGATCCGGGGCACCTTCACCTCGGTGGCCGTCAAGGCCCCCGGCTTCGGTGAGCGCCGCAAGGCGATGCTCCAGGACATGGCCGTGCTGTCGGGCGCCCAGGTGATCTCCGAGGAGATCGGCCTCAAGCTCGAGACCGCCACCATGGACCTGCTGGGCAGTGCCCGCCGGGTCATCGTGACCAAGGACAACACGACCATCGTCGAAGGTGCCGGTTCCACGGAGGACGTGAAGGGCCGGATCGCCCAGATCAAGCGTGAGATCGACGACACGGACTCCGACTGGGACCGCGAGAAGCTGCAGGAGCGGCTGGCCAAGCTGGCCGGCGGCGTGGCCGTGGTCAAGGTCGGTGCCGCCACCGAGGTGGAGCTCAAGGAGAAGAAGCACCGCATCGAGGACGCGCTGTCGGCGACCCGTGCCGCGGTCGAAGAGGGCATCGTCGCCGGTGGCGGTACCGCCCTGGTGCGGTCCCGTGCCGCCGTGCAGTCGGTCATCGACTCCCTCGAGGGGGACGAGGCCACAGGTGCCGGCATCGTGCTGAAGGCCCTGGCCGCCCCGTTGGAGGCAATCGCCAACAACGCCGGTCTCGAGGGCAGCGTGTACGTGAAGGAGGTGGAGGGCAAGAAGGGCCATGTCGGCCTCAACGCCGCCACCGGTGAGCTCGAGGACCTGGTCAAGGCCGGCGTCATCGACCCCGCCAAGGTGACCCGTTCCGCTCTGCAGAACGCCGCCTCCATCGCGGGGCTGCTCCTCACCACCGAGGCGCTCGTGGCCGACAAGCCCGAGAAGGCCGACGCCGGTGCTGCCGCAGCCGCTGCTGCCGCCATGGGCGGCGGCATGGGCGGTATGGGTGGCATGGGCGGCATGATGTAGTCGTCAGCCGGCCGGACGTCTCGGTCGGCACGCCGCTCCGGCGGCACCTCAGTACTGATCGGAGGCCGGGCCGTGAGGCCCGGCCTCCGTCGCGTGCGGTGGCCCGGGTGGCCCGGGGGACCGCACGCGCCCGGTCAGTACCGGCGATCGACGGTGTTGGCGCCGGCGGGGGATCACACCTAGCGTCGAGATGAACCAAGGGGTCGACTGTGACAGATGTGACGAAGTTCATGATCGGAGCCGATGCAACCTGCTCCGATGGGGTGTGTGGATCGATCAGCCGGGTGGTCATCGACCCGTTTGGTCGCGTGGTGACACATCTGGTGGTCGAGCCGAAGCACCGACAGGGGCTCGGTCGCCTCGTCCCGCTCGACCTCGTCGACCCGTCGGGCGGTCACGTCCGGATCCGGTGCACCGTCGCAGAGTTCGAGGAGCTCGAACATGCGGAGGAGACGCAGTTCCTGCCCGGATCGGGTGGCCACATGGACTATGAGGCGGGACAGGCACTCTCCCAGCCCTATTACGGCTTGGCCCACACCGTCGGGGAGGTCCCCGAGCCCGTCACGTACGACACCGTGCCCCTGGGCGAGGTCGCCGTCCGTCGGGGCGACCAGGTCCATGCCACCGACGGCCCCATCGGCAAGGTCGAGGGACTCGTCATGGATCCCCGCAATCACTACGTCACCCACGTGCTTCTCCAGGAGGGCCACCTCTGGGATCGCAAGGTGGTGGCCCTCCCGATCACTGTCGTCATCGGGGTCGGGGACGGAATCCGGCTGAGCATCAGCCAGCAGGAAGTCGAGGACCTACCGTCCGTCGACGTCGTCCGTCCAGACCGCTAGGCGTCGACGGACCCGGCGGACCCGGCGGACCCGGCCGCGCTCAGCCCTGCTGCTCGGGCACATAGTGGCGCCCGCCCGCCCGGTCGAGCCACACCCGCATGGTCCGGTCCGTCCCCGGGTCCTTGAACAGCTCGTCGGTGGGCGTCCAGCCCGACTGCGGCTGATCCGACTCGCCGTGGCGCCGCACGAAGAGGCTGACGACCACCGCGGCGATGACGGCCAGACCGACGAGGGCGAGGATGATCACCACGGGCACGCCGGCCGTGCCCCGTCGGCCGTCACCGCCTGGCCCCGACGACGACCGCCGTCCCGTAGGCCACGATCTCGGTGAGGGACTGACCGATCTCCGAGGAGTCGAAGCGGAAGCTGATCACGGCATTGGCCCCCATCACCCGGGCGTTCTCGATCATCCGGTCGAGGGCGTGACGGCGGGTGTCCTCGAGCAGCTTCGTGTACTGGGTCACCTCGCCCCCGGCCAGGGCCTTGAAACCGGCGGTGAACCCCTTGGCCGCCCCCATGGACCGCACGACGAGGCCGAACACGAGGCCGAGGTTGCGCTCGACCGTCCATTCGGGGAACTCGAGGGCGGTGGTGATCGGGAACTGCGGTGCGGCACCGGTGTCGGTCATGGCGGCCTCTTCCTGCACACCCGCCGTCGGGTGCGACGTCGATCAGGCCCGATGGTAGCCAGGGCGGCCGGCGTCCGTCCGGATGGGACCCCCGGCGCTCCACCACCCCGGCGCCGCACCTAGTGTCGTCCCCGATGCCCGCCCCCGAGCCACCGCACCGCGCCGGCCCCCAGGTCATCCCCCGGCCGCCGTCGCACCGACCGGGCGGCCCGGCCCCCTGGGCGCACCTGCCTCCCGCTGCCCGGTCCTCCCTGCCCCTGGACGCCGTGGTCGCCGCCGTCCGGGCGCGCGACCTGTCGGACGACGCCGCCACGACGGCCGCCGCGGTGTCCGAATTCACGCGCTCGTTCGCCGACGTAGTCCCCGGCGCCAACCCGGCCGCCGTGCTCGTGGCCCTGTTCGAGGAGCACGGCGAGGCGAGGGTGCTCCTCACCGTCCGCTCGTCCCGGCTCCGCTCGCACCAGGGCGAAGTCGCCTTCCCGGGCGGCAAGCTCGACCCGGGCGAGGCGGTCGACGAAGGAGCCCGCCGCGAGGCCGAGGAGGAGGTCGGCCTCGACCCGGCGTCGGTCACCGTGGTCGGGCAGCTCACGTCCATGCCCACGGTTTCCTCGAACACCCTGATGACACCGGTCGTCGCCGTCCTGGCGGGACGGCCCGTGACCACTCCGGCCCCCGACGAGGTGTCCCGGGTCTTCGATGTCGCCCTGATCGAACTGGTGGGCGACGGTGTCTGGGCCGAGGAGCTGTGGGCCGTACCGGGGCGCCAGGGCACGGACGGACTGCCGGGTGGCGAGTTCCCGGTGTGGTTCTTCACGGCGGCGGGCGAGATCATCTGGGGCGCCACCGCACGGGTGCTGACCGAGCTGCTCTGCCTGGTCCTCGGGGTGGACGGTCCCGCAGAGCCCCGTCGTCGCTGAGCCCGGCCGGCAACCACGCGGAGGGGTCCCGACGCTGCTACGGCCCGGGTGCCCAGGCGGTATCGTGGGGGATGGTCGGTGAGGGCATGTCGGAGCTGCCACCGCCTGTGGAGGTACGTCCAACTGCAACCATGGTCCGGAGGGCAATTCAGTGGCTGAGCTAGAGATCGGCATCTTCAAGTCGGGGCGGAGGGCCTACGGGTTCGACGACATCGCCATCGTCCCCAGCCGCCGCACGCGGGACCCCGAGGATGTCGACATCTCGTGGCAGATCGACGCCTACCAGTTCGAGCTGCCCCTGCTGGCCTCGGCCATGGACGGCGTGGTCAGCCCCGCCACCGCCATCGAGATCGGTCGCCTCGGTGGCCTCGGCGTCCTCAACCTCGAGGGACTCTGGACCCGGTACGAGGACCCCACGAAGCTCTTCGACGAGATCCGTGAGCTGCCCACCGAGAAGGCCACCGCACGGATGCAGCAGATGTACGCCGAGCCGGTCCAACTCGACCTCGTGACCCAGCGCATCAAGGAGATGAAGGCCGCCGGCATCACCACCGCGGCCTCGGTCACTCCGCAGAAGACCACGCAATTCGCCCCCGCACTGCTCGCCGCCGAACTCGACATCCTGGTCATCCAGGGCACCGTCGTGTCGGCCGAGCACGTGTCGAAGACCGTCGAGCCGCTCAACCTGAAGCGCTTCATCCGTGAGTTCGAGGTCCCGGTGATCGTCGGCGGCTGCGCCTCGTACCAGGCCGGCCTCCACCTCATGCGCACGGGTGCCGTCGGCGTCCTCGTCGGCGTAGGCCCCGGCAACGCCTGCACCACCCGCGGCGTGCTCGGGATCGGCGTACCCCAGGCCACCGCGATCGCCGACGTGGCCGGCGCCCGCATGCGTCACCTCGACGAGACGGGCGTCTACTGCCACGTCATCGCCGACGGCGGCATGTCCAAGGGCGGCGACATCGCCAAGGCCGTGGCCTGTGGCGCCGACGCCGTGATGCTCGGCTCACCCCTCTCCTCCGCTGTCGAGGCCCCGGCCCGCGGCTACCACTGGGGCATGGCCACGTTCCATCCGACGCTTCCCCGGGGCGCCAGGGTCAAGACCACGACCCGCGGCACCCTCCAGGAGATCCTGCTCGGCCCCGCCCACGAAAACGACGGGCGGATGAACCTGTTCGGCGCCCTGCGCACGGCCATGGCGACCTGCGGGTACCAGACGGTCAAGGAGTTCCAGAAGGCGGAGGTCATGGTGGCCCCGGCCCTCCAGACCGAGGGCAAGGACCTGCAGCGCGCGCAGGGTGTCGGCATGGGCCATTGAGCCCGGCCGAGCCGACTGACGATCTCCGTCACGGGCCGGTACTGGTCGTCGACTTCGGCGCCCAGTACGCCCAGCTGATCGCCCGACGGGTGCGCGAGGCGCACGTCTACTCCGAGATCGTCTCCCATACCTCCACGGCTGCCGACCTGGCCGCCCGTCGTCCCGCCGGCATCATCCTCTCGGGTGGCCCGAAGTCGGTCAACGAGACGCCCGCGCCCACCATCGATCCCGGCGTGTACGACCTGGGGATCCCGATCCTGGGCATCTGCTACGGCGCTCAGCTCCTCGCCCAGCAGTTGGGCGGGGTCGTCGACCGGACCGGTCGGGGCGAGTACGGCCGTACCCCGCTGAACGTCACCGGGTCCTCCCCGTTGTTCTCCGACTGGCCGGAGTCGTGCGAGGTGTGGATGAGCCACGGTGACGCCATCACCGAGGTCCCGGACGGATTCGTGGCCACCGCCACCAGCCCCGACGCACCGGTCGCCGCCCTCCATGACCCCGACCGGAGCATCTTCGGCGTCCAGTTCCACCCGGAGGTCGTCCACACCGAGCACGGCCGCGACCTCCTCGAGCGCTTCCTCTACGACATCTGCCACTGCCCTCCGTCGTGGACCCACACCTCGATCATCGAGAACCAGGTGGCCGCGGTGCGGGCCCAGGTCGGTTCGTCGCCGGTGCTGTGCGCCCTGTCCGGTGGGGTCGACTCGGCCGTAGCGGCGGCGCTCGTGCACAAGGCCATCGGCGAGCAGCTCACCTGCGTCTACGTCGACACCGGGCTCATGCGGGCCAACGAGAGCGAGCAGGTGGAGGAGACCTTCCGTCGCCAATTCCACATCGACCTCGTCCACGTGAAGGCCGCCGACCGGTTCTTCGAGGCCCTGGCCGGGGTCACCGACCCCGAGACGAAGCGCAAGATCATCGGTGAGTTGTTCATCCGCATCTTCGAGGAGGTCGCCCGCGACCTGGTGGTCGAGAAGGGCCACCTCGAGGATGGTGCCGACGAGCCGGACGACGAGCCGGCCGGCTACCTGGTGCAGGGCACGCTCTATCCCGACGTGATCGAGTCGGGCTCGGGCACGGCCGCCACCATCAAGTCGCACCACAATGTGGGCGGACTTCCGGAGGACCTGGCGTTCGACCTGGTCGAGCCGCTGCGCCTGCTGTTCAAGGACGAGGTGCGCGCCGTCGGCGAGGAGCTCGGCCTCCCGCATGAGATCGTGTGGCGCCAGCCGTTCCCGGGTCCAGGCCTGGCCGTGCGCATCGTCGGCGAGGTGACCCCCGAGCGCGCCGAGATCCTGCGGGCCGCTGATGCCATCGTCGTCGAGGAGGTCCGCAAGGCGGGTCTCTACCGGGACCTGTGGCAGAGCTTCGCCGTGCTGCCCGCCGTACGCACCGTGGGTGTGATGGGCGACGGCCGCACGTACGCCTACCCCGTGGTCATCCGCGCCGTCACCTCCGACGATGCCATGACCGCCGATTGGGCCCGTCTGCCCTACGACCTCCTCGAGCGCCTGAGCTCGCGCATCATCAACGAGGTCGAGGGCGTCAACCGGGTGGCGCTGGACATCACGTCCAAGCCGCCCGGCACCATCGAGTGGGAATGACCTCGTGGGGCGGGGGCCCGGCCGAGCACCCCGACGACGGACAGCTGCGCTTCGGTGGTCCGGCGCGTCCCCCGACACCCAGCGCGGGCGAGCTGGTCGAGGGACTGACCGCGCCCCAGGAGGCCTCGGTGGTCCACCGGGGAGGACCGCTGCTGATCGTGGCCGGGGCGGGCTCGGGCAAGACCCGGGTGCTGACCCGTCGGATCGCCCACCTCATCGCCACCGGTGACGCCGCCCCGTGGCAGATCCTCGCCATCACGTTCACCAACAAGGCGGCCGACGAGATGCGACGCCGCGTCGCCGAACTGGTCGGCCCGCGAGCAGAGCGCATGTGGGTCTCGACGTTCCACTCGGCATGCGTCCGGATCCTGCGTGCCCACGCCGACCGCCTCGGCTACAAGGGGTCGTTCACGATCTATGACGATGCCGACTCCCGTCGGCTCGTGGAGATCATCGCCCGCGAGCTCGACATCGACACCAAGAAGATGTCACCACGCTCCATGCTCGGGCAGATCAGTCAGGCCAAGTCCAAGCGGCAGGGCCCGGTCGCCTTCCGCGCCGCCGCCATCTCGATCTTCGACCGGCGCATCGCCGACGTCTACGACCTCTACCAGAAGCGGATGTTGGCGGCCAACGCCATGGACTTCGACGACCTGCTCCTCAACGCCGTGCGGTTGTTCGACGAGCACCCCGACGTGCTGGAGCACTACCGCAACCGCTTCACCCACATTCTGATCGACGAGTACCAGGACACCAACGCCGTCCAGAACGCGCTGGCGGTGCAGCTGGCCGGCGGCCACCGCAACATCGTGGTGGTCGGGGACAGCGATCAGTCGGTCTACAAGTTCCGGGGTGCCGACATCTCCAACATCCTCGACTTCGAGCACGCCTTTCCGGACGCCACGGCGATCACCCTCGACCAGAACTTCCGCTCGACCCAGACCATCCTCGACGCCGCCAACGCGGTGATCACCAACAACGTGTCCCGCAAGCCGAAGACGCTCTGGACCGATCAGGGCATGGGCGAGCAGATCGTCCGCTACCGCGCCGAGGACGAGCACGACGAGGCCGAGTGGGTGGGGCACGAGATCGTCCGCCTGCGCAGCGACCAGGGTCTCAAATGGGGCGACGTGGCGATCTTCTACCGGACGAACGCCCAGTCCCGGGCGCTCGAGGAGGCCATGGTGCGCGCCGAGGTGCCCTACCGCGTGGTGGGCGGCACGAAGTTCTACGACCGCAAGGAGGTCAAGGACGTCCTGGCCTACCTGCGGGTGCTGGTCAATCCGGACGACGAAGTGAGTTGGCGCCGCATCGTCAACGTGCCCAAGCGCGGCGTGGGGGACCAGTCGGTGGCCAAGCTGGCGGGCTTCGCCGGCCGACGGGGCATCTCCTTCGGCGGCGCGGTGGCCGAGGCCGGTGAGGCCGGCGTCGGGGGCAAGGCGGGCAAGGCGCTGGAGGACCTGGCCGACCTGCTGGCCGACCTGCGCTCGCAGATGGCCGTCCCCGACCTGGTCGACGAGAACGGCGACGCGGTCGCGCCCGGGAGGCAGCTGGTGCCCGACCGTCCGACGGTCACCGAGGCGTCAGGCCCTGACGGTGCCGACGCCGGCCGCCCCACGCTGCTCGGCCCCGGCGAGCTCGTGACGGCGGTCGTCGAGCGCACCGGCTACCGGAGCGAGTTGCTGTCCGAGGGGACCATCGAGGCGCTCGGCCGGGTGGAGAACGTGGACGAGCTGGTCGGCGTGGCCGACGAGTACCGGACCCTGGCCGAGTTCCTGGAGGCCGCCTCCCTGGTGGCCGACTCCGACCAGCTGGACGGAGATGGCACCGCGGTGTCCCTCATGACCATGCACATCGCCAAGGGGCTCGAGTTCCCGGCGGTGTTCCTCGTCGGGATGGAGGACGGGATCTTCCCCCACATGCGGTCGCTCGGCGATCCGGTCGAGCTCGAGGAGGAGCGGCGCCTCTGCTACGTGGGCATCACCCGCGCCGAGCGGCATCTCTACGTCTCCCACGCCTGGAGCCGGATGCTGTGGGGCAACACCAGTTCCAACATCCCGAGCCGCTTCCTCAACGAGATCCCGTCCGAGCTCGTCCGCGACGTGGTCGTCGAACGCGGGTGGGGCTCGTCAGGATCCTCGTCGGGAGGTGTCGGCGACTTCGGCCGCCGCCCGTCGGCGGAAGGGCGTTCGGGCACGCCCGGGCGTTCGGTGTTCGGCAGCGGGGTGTCGCCTCAGGACGGGACGTTCGACGCCAACGGCAGGCGACGACGGGCGCCGGCATCGACCGGCGCGGAGGAGCTCGGCCTCGACGTGGGCGACGTGGTCGTCCACGGGACGTGGGGCGAGGGACGGGTCGTGGCCACCGGTGGGGACGGCGACGATGCCGAGGCCGAGGTCATCTTCACCTCGGTCGGGCGCAAGAAGCTGCTACTGCGGATGGCCCCGGTCAAGCGCGCCTGAGTCGCCCCGGTCAGGGGAGTGCCCGGGCGATCGCGCCGTCGACGGAGAGCCGTCGGTACGTCATGCTGGTTCCCGGCACCAGGTGCCCGGCGAACCAGCCGCCCCGGCCGGCCGTCGGCGCGTCAGCGGGTAACCGTGCCGCACCGCCGTCCGCACCGCCCCAGGAGGGCTCCGTCCGGCCCGTCGTCCAGACGACGAACTGCACGACGTCGGTGGCGGTGATGGTGCGGGCACACATGTGCAGCGGGTAGACCGCAGGGCGCACGGGCAGCCCGGGGATCACGGTCGATCCGAACTGGGTGAACGGACTGCCCGGATCGGTCCCGGTGTCCCAGACGTGGAAGTTGAAGACGTCGAAGGCACCCATCCAGACGTTCCGGGTGACCGTGATGGCCGTGATCCCACCACCGGGCAGGTCCGTCAGTCGCAGGACGATCCCCTGCTGGTCATCCCCCTGCCCACTGGCGAAGGTGGCACACACCGTCTGGTCGGTCCCGCTCCGGGCGGTCCGACTCCAGAAGAACTCCCGGTTGTTGCCTGCACCCGATTTCGGAGCCGTGACGATCTCGGTGCCCGGGGACGGGTTCGAGTACGTGTAGGCACTGCAGTCCGGGGTCACCCGAACCGTGCAGGTCGACGAATTCGGCGACGAGACGCCTCCGCCGGTCGATGGCGAATCCGTGCCGCAAGCGGCAGTGGACATGGCGAGAACGATGGAGACCGCCACCACGCACCGTCGACCCGCGCGTTGGCCGGTTGGACCTGTCTTCCGAATGCGACCGACGCTACCGGAGGTGGGACAGGCCCGCGGAGTCCGTCATGCATCCGTCAGGAGGGAGCCGTACCCTGATGGTGCACCACGTGTTGCTACGGGCGTCGCCCCAGGTCGGAGCGGGTTGACTCGTGCCGACCGGTCAGAGGTGGGAAACTAACGGTTACTGCGCTCCTGCCCGACGCCGCAAGCACGACACGCCGCGCCCGCACACCGATCACGACGAGGAACGAGGTCCCCGAAGCACCGTGCCAGGCCCCACTGTCTACGACCAGGACGACCCGATCGTCGGCGCCTCCGGCCTACCGGTGGTCGAGTCCATGCCCCGGCGCGCCCCGTCGGGTGCCCCCCGTCGTGCCCATTCGGTGGCCAAGCCGACCCGTCGGGAGCGCCGTGCGCTGCGCAAGCAGCGCATCCGCGAGCGCCCCACGCCGGTCGGACGTCACCCCAAGACGACGATCTTCGTCGTGGTGATGATCCTGCTGTCGCCGCTGTGGGCGTCGATGGGTCAGGCGGCCACCAATCCGGCCCTGGGCCCGTCCGCCGGCACCCGGCTGACCGAATGGGTCCGCGACCACGGCGGTGGCGGCATCGTGACGTGGGCCGAGGACACCTGGTACACGTGGCACGCCCCGCCCAAGGGCGGCAAGCCGGCCGCCGGGGCGATCCCGAAGCCGACGGCGGTGAGTTCGTCGTCGACGCTGCCCGTCGCCTCCGGGCCCGCCCACCTGCCCGCACCGGCCGCCATCGTGCCGTTCGTCTCCACCCCCACACCGGGTGAGGGCCAGTGGCACCCCATCGGCCGCACCGTCGACGGCGTGCCCACCATGTACGCCGCCTACCTGCGCCCCGACGCCGTCTACACCAGCCTCGTGACGGGGGTGGCCTGGATGGACACGAAGCTCCTGAGCGCCCAGCTGTATGCCGGTTCGTCGATCCCGGGCACCGGCCAGACGTTCGCCAACATGGCGCCCGTCTCCTCCGCCGCCAGCACCACCCTGGACGCCGCCTTCAATTCCGGCTTCCGCATGCAGGACGCCCAGGGCGGCTTCTACCTGGACGGTGTGACCGCGGTGCCGCTGGTGAACGGTGCCGCGTCTGTGGCCATCGACTCGTCGGGCAACATCACCGTCGGCGCCTGGGGCACCGACGTGAAGATGACGCCGACCACGGTGGCGGTGCGCCAGAACCTCGACCTGATCGTGGACAACGGTGCACCGGTGCCGGGGCTCGACGCGAACGACAACGTGCGGTGGGGAGCCACCCTCGGCGGTGCGGTCCGGGTGTGGCGGTCCGGCGTCGGGGTGACGGCCACCGGTGCCCTCGTGTATGCGGCGGGCAGCGGCCTGACCATCGTCGATCTGGCCAACGTGCTCGCCCGGGCGGGGGCGGTGCGGGGCATGGAGCTCGACATCAACACCTCATGGGTGAACTTCACCCACTTCGACCTCAATCCCGGCGTCCCGGCGAACGCCGACAACGGTGTGCGCCTGACCTATGACGAGGAACCGTCGCCGAGCCGGTACTTCTACCCGTTGTCACGCGACTTCTTCACCATGTCGGTGCGTCCGTACTCGGTCCCCGTCGCGACGTCCCACTACCGGGGGCACTAGGTTCGTCGCGGGCTCGGGCCCGACGGGTGCGGCACGCACCCGGTCCGAGCCCCGGGAGGAGGGGACCGTGGCCCGTTCGATCGCCAAGCGTCGCTACGAGGACGAGCTGCTGCGCCTCCAGGCTGAGCTCACCACCATGACCGAGTGGGTCAAGGAGACCGGTGCCCGCGTGGTGGTGGTGTTCGAGGGACGGGACGCGGCAGGCAAGGGCGGTGTCATCAAGCGGATCAGTGAGTACCTGCCGCCTCGCATCTGCCGGACCGTGGCCCTACCGGCACCGACCGAGCGGGAGCGCTCGCAGTGGTACTTCCAGCGCTACGTGGCCGAGCTGCCGGCGGCGGGGGAGATCACGTTGTTCGACCGCAGCTGGTACAACCGGGCTGGGGTCGAGCACGTCATGGGCTTCTGCACCTCGGACGAGTACCACCGGTTCCTACGGCAGTGTCCCGTCTTCGAGCACCAGCTCATCGAGGACGGGATCATCATGGTCAAGTACTGGTTCTCGGTCAGCGACGCCGAGCAGGAGCGGCGCTTCCAGTCCCGCGTCGACGACCCGCTCCGCCGGTGGAAGCTGAGCCCCATCGACCTCGAGGCCCGCCAGCGCTGGTCGGACTACTCGCGGGCGAAGGACGGCATGTTTCTCCACACCGACACCCCGGAGTCGCCCTGGTACGTGGTCGACGCCGAGGACAAACGGACGGCCCGCATCAACTGCATCGCCCACCTGCTGACCCGCATCCCCTACAGCCAGGTCGACGAGGCCCGCTTCCGTCTGCCGAAGCGGGTGAAGGACGACGGCTACCGCCGGCCGCCGCGTGACCTCTACACCTACGTGCCGGACTACGCCTCGACCCTGCTCGACTGAGCGGCGCCCGTGGCCGGGCTCCCGGTCGTGTGTCGGATCTGGCTCAGCCGGGCATGCGGCGCCACACGGCGCGGGGCAGCTGGCGCATCACGGCGAACACCCACCGCAGGACCGGGGGCGCGTAGACGACCTCGGCCCCGGACTCGATACCCTTGACCACCGCCTCGGCCACCGCCTCGGGGGTGGTCGAGAACGGCGCTGGGTCCATGCCCTCGGTCATGCGGCCGACCACGAAGCCCGGGCGCACGATGGTGACACCGACCCCGGTGCCGACCAGCGAGTCGCCCAGGCCCTGTGAGAAGGCGTCGAGTCCCGACTTCGTGGAGCCGTAGACGAAGTTGGCCTTGCGTGCCCGCTCGCCCGCCACCGAGGAGATCACGACGATGCGCCCGTGTCCCTGGGCACGCAGGGCGGCCGCAGCGGCCAGCAGAGCGGCGGCCAACCCGGTGAAGTTGGTGGTGATGAGTTCGGCGGCGGCCAGCGGATCGGACTCCAGCTCGGCCTGGTCGCCCAGGGCCCCGGCCGCGGCCAGCACCAGGTCGATGTCGCCGAAGCGCTCGAACGTGGCCGTCACGGCCGTCGGGGCACCGGTCAGATCGGTGGTGTCGAACGCGACGGTCTCCACCACGTCCGCTCCGGCCGCCTTCGCCGCGGCGGCGGCCGCGTCGAGGCGCTCGCTCGGGCGCCCGGCCAGGATGACCGTCCGGCACCGTCCGGGCACGAGGCCGGCCACGATGGCCTGGGCGATCTCGGAGGCACCTCCGAGCACGAGCACTGACTGGGGGCGCCCGGTGGCGTCGATCATGGTGGTCCGTCCTCCGTGGTGGTGGTTCGTTCGAATGGGTGCGGCGGGTCAGCCGCGGGGCGTCGGGTCGGCGTCGGCGCAGAGTCCGAGCCGGCGGCCGAGGTCCGACCGGAGCACACCCTCGGGGTCGACCTTGCGCTTGACCTCGAGGAAGTCGTCGACGCCGCGGTACATGGCCCGGAAGGTGTCCGGGGCGAGGCGTGAGTCCTTGGCCAGGTAGATACGCCCCCCCGCCGCCAGCACCTGCTCGTCGAGATCGTCGAGCAGCCGGTCGAGGGCCTCGTGGCCCACGGGCAGGTCGAGGGCGAGGGTCCAGCCGGGCATGGGGAACGACAGTGGACCGGGGTCACCAGGCCCGAACCGCTTGAGTACGGCGAGGAACGACGCCAGCTTGACCTCGGTGAGCCGCTCGATGATGCGGCGCACCGTCTCGGCGGCGTCATCGGGCACCACGAACTGGTACTGCAGGAACCCGCGGCCGCCGTAGAGCCGGTTCCACTCACCGACCCCGTCGAGTGGATGGAAGAACCCCGTCATGTGGTGCGGCTTGCCGAGCTGTCGCTTGGGTGCCTTGCGGAACCAGAATTCGTTGAAGGCGCCGACCGTCAGCGGGTTGAGCAGGCCGCTCGGCGGCGTCAGGGGCACCCGGGCCAGTTGGCGGGGCACGAAGGCCCGCGCCCGGTCCGGATCGCCGGACAACCGCGCCGGGAGATCGGCCAGTCGGGCGTGGTCGCCCCGGGTCAGGACGGACCGGCCGAGCCGGCTGCCGGTCGACTGGCAGTCGATCCAGGCCACCGAGTAGCGGTAGTCGTCGTCGCCGGTCAGCATCTTGTCCATCACGTCGTCGAGGTCCACGGCCCGTTCGGTGTCGACGAGCATGTAGCTCGACTCGACCGGGATCATCCGCAGTGTGGCATCGAGCACCACGCCCGTCAGGCCCATGCCGCCGGCCGTGGCCCAGAACAGGTCCGGGTCCGACTCCGGTGTCACGGTGTGGGTGCCGGTCGGGGTGACCAGGGTCAGCGACACCACGTGGGAGCAGAAGCTGCCGTCCACGTGGTGGTTCTTGCCGTGGATGTCGGCGGCGATCGCCCCGCCCACCGTGACCAGGCGGGTGCCCGGGGTGACGGGCACGAACCAGCCGAGCGGCACGAAGCGCTCCATGAGGGTCTGCAGGCTCACTCCGGCCCCGACCGTCACCAGGCCGGCCTCGAGGTCCACCGAGTGGACGGCGTCGAGCCAGGTGGCGTCCAGGACCGTTCCACCGGCGTTCTGGGCGGCGTCGCCGTAGCTGCGGCCCATGCCCCGGGCCACCAGGCCCCGACCGAGCGAGCCGTCGGTCGATGTCGCAACCGACGCGGCCATGGCCGCATCGACCACGTCCGGGTGGACGGCGTGGACCACGTCGGCCGCGGTCGCAGCCGTCCGGCCCCACCCGGTCAGGAGCTCGCGGGTGGTCCGCGGCGTGTTCATCCGGCGTACGCCCCGATGGCGAACAGCGCCACCCAGCAGACGCCGTAGATCTGCAGGCGGTGGTCGTGCAGGGCCAGCTCCTCCGGGGCGGCACCGGCACCCGAGTCGAGCAGCCGCAGCACGTGCAGGAGTCCGATCACGAACGGGACGATGGTGAGCTGGAACCAGATGGGATCGTGCCCCGGGTGGACCTCGCTGGCTCGCTCGAAGGCCCACAGGCAGTAGGCGCTGACCGTCACCGCCGCCGACAGGGTGCGGACCGAACGCAGGAACGACGGGGTGTAGAGGCCGAGGGTCTGCCGGACGGAGGCATGGTCGGTGTCGGTCTCGCTGAGTAGCTGTTTCTCGCCGGACCGCTTGCCCGTGACGATCAGGAGCGAGCCGAACGAGACGACGATCAGGAACCAGTTGGACAGCGGCACCCTGGTGGCCACGCCACCGGCCACGGCCCGGAGGATGAATCCGGCGCTGACGCAGGCGAGGTCGAGGATCGGCTCGTTCTTGAGGCCGGCCGAGTAGGCGAGCTGGACGGCCACATAGGCGCCCATGACCGCGCTGAGGTGCCAGCCGGCCAGCAATGCGGCGAGCCCCACCGAGGCGACGAGCATGACGATGCCGAGGGCGAGGGCGACGGCGACCGGGACGATGCCCGCGGCCACCGGTCTGGTGTGCTTGGTCGGGTGCCGACGGTCGGCGTCCGCGTCGAGGGCGTCGTTCAGGTAGTAGGTGCCCGAGGCGGCGAGGCAGAAGATGCCGAATGCGGCCGACGCGTGCCAGAGGACGGTGGCATGCAACAGGACCCCGGCGGCGCCGGGGGCGACGAATACGAGGAGGTTCTTGATCCACTGGCGCGGCCGGGCGAGCCGGACGAGGCCGCCCACGAGCACCACGGGCCCCCCGGACGGCGCGGCGTGGTGCTCGTCGGGTCTGTCCACTGCCTCGGCCGGAGTCGTCAACGGGTCCTCATGGGTGGTCGGTGTCGCACCCCGCGACGGCGGCGACCGGGACGTCGGGTCCTGCCGTGGGGCGCCCCTACAGGGTAGGGCAGCGGGGCCCCGCTGGTGGACGATCCGGCCTCTGTGGACCTACCTGCAGATCCCGGATGGGCCTGACGGTCCGTCAGCGCCTAGTATCTGCCGCCGTGAAGCGCCCCTATCGAGTGGTAGTCGCCAAGCCCGGTCTGGACGGGCACGACCGAGGTGCCAAGGTCATCGCCCGGGCGCTCCGCGACGCCGGGTTCGAGGTCATCTACACCGGCCTCCATCAGACGGCCGACCAGGTCGTCCAGGCGGTCATCCAGGAGGACGCCGACGCCGTCGGACTGTCCCTCCTGTCGGGGGCACACCTGACCCTCGTCCCCCGTGTGATCGAGGGACTCAAGGAGCTGGGCCGGGATGACGTCCTGGTCATCGTGGGGGGCATCATCCCCGAGGGTGACATCCCCGTGCTCAAGGAGATGGGCGTCGCCGAGGTCTTCACGCCGGGCGCACCCCTCCCCGCCATCGGCGCCTGGTTGGGTGAGGCACTCGACGAACGGGAGCGTGGCGAGGACGACGGCGACGACGGGGAGGACGTCGGGCCCGACTGATCCCGTGTGGTGGGGCCGCCGTGTCCCGCCCGAAGACCGATGCACCCGCCCGCCCGCGGCATCCGCCGGCCCGCCCGCCCCCTGCTCGTGGGAACGGGTGGACATCGATCGCAGTCCGAGCATCAGCAGCACCAGTCATTGTCAGCCACAAGTCGCAGTCGGAACACGAACCAGCCAAACAGGCAGAGAGGAACGGATCCGGTGGATCTCTTCGAATACCAGGGGAAGCAGTACTTCGCCCGGTTCGGCATCCCCATCTCCAAGGGAGGGGTGGCCGACACCGTCGATCAGGCGGTGGCCCAGGCCGAGGCGTCGGGGTACCCCGTCGTCGTCAAGGCCCAGGTGAAGGTCGGGGGCCGCGGCAAGGCCGGCGGCGTCAAGCTGGCCAATGACGTCGACGAGGTGCGGCTGCACGCCGGCAACATCCTCGGCCTCGACATCAAGGGCCATGTCGTCAAGCGCCTGTGGGTCGAGCACGCCTCGGACATCGCCAAGGAGTACTACGCCAGTTTCACCCTCGACCGCAGCGCCAAGAAGCACCTCGGCATGCTGTCGGCCGAGGGTGGCGTGGAGATCGAGGAGGTGGCCGTCACCAACCCCGACGCCATCGCCATCATCCACGTGGACCCCGTCGACGGGCTCACCCCTGAGGCGGCCACCGAATGGGTGGCACGCGCCAACCTCGACGAGGAGGCCCGTGAGCAGGCCGCCGAGCTGCTGGTCAAGCTCTATACCTGCTACACCGAGGGCGACTGCGACCTGGCCGAGATCAACCCGCTCATCCTCACCCCCGAGGGCCGCGTGCACGCACTCGACGCCAAGGTGACCCTCGACGACAACGCGGCCTACCGCCACCCCGAGTGGGAGGAGTTCGCCGGCAGCGATGTCGAGGACGAACGGGAGACCCGGGCCAAGGAGCGCGGCCTCAACTACATCGGCCTGTCGGGCTCGGTGGGCATCATCGCCAACGGGGCCGGGCTGGCCATGAGCACGCTCGACGTCGTCACCCAGTGCGGCGGCACCGCCGCCAACTTCCTCGACATCGGCGGCGGCGCCAATGCCGACGTCATGGCGGCCGCTCTGGAGGTCATCAACTCCGACCCCGCCGTCAAGTCGATCTTCGTCAACATCTTCGGCGGCATCACCCGCGTCGACGAGGTGGCCAAGGGTGTGCTGGAGGCCCTCGACCGGGTGGAGATCAGCTCACCCATCGTGCTCCGTCTCGACGGCACCAACGCCGTGGCCGGCCGGGAGATCCTGTCGTCACACCTGTCCGATCGCCTGGTCGCCGAGCCGACCATGCTCGAAGCCGCCCGCCGGGCGGTCGCACTCGCTGGAGGCAAGTCGTGAGCATCTTCGTAGACGAGAACACCAAGGTCGTGGTCCAGGGCATCAGCCCGACCAGCCAGGGCCTGTACCACGGGCTCCGCAACCGGGCCTACGGCACCCAGGTGGTGGCCGGCACCAACCCGAAGCGGGGTGGCGAGGAGATCGAGGGGATCCCGGTCTACGCGACCGTGGCCGAGGCCGTCGAGGCGACCGGGGCGAACGCCTCGTTCATCTCGGTGCCGCCCAAGTTCGCCGCCGACGCCATCGTCGAGGCCGCCGCCGCCGGCGTGCCGTTCGTGGTGTGCATCACCGAGGGGATCCCGGCCCAGGACGAGGCCCTGGCCTACAACCGCCTGGTGCGGGACTTCCCAGGCACGCGGCTCCTCGGCCCGAACTGCCCGGGCATCATCTCGCCCGGGAAGTGCAACATCGGCATCACGTCGGGCGACATCGCCATGGCCGGTGGCCCGGTCGGCATCGTCAGCCGGTCCGGCACCCTCACCTACCAGGCCCTCCATGAGCTGAGCCAGCAGGGAGTGGGCCAGACCACGTGCGTCGGTATCGGCGGCGACCCCGTCCCCGGTACCAGCTTCATCGACTGCCTGGCCGCATTCGAGGCCGATCCGGACACCCGGGCCATCATGATGATCGGCGAGATCGGCGGCTCCGCCGAGGAGGAGGCAGCAGAGTTCATCGCCTCGTCCGTGACCAAGCCCGTCGTCTCCTACGTGGCCGGGGTCACCGCTCCCGCCGGACGGAAGATGGGTCACGCCGGCGCCATCATCTCCGGTTCCAAGGGCACGGCCCAGGCCAAGATGGACGCGCTGGCCTCAGCGGGGGTCACCGTTGCGCTCAACCCGACCGAGGCCGGCGAGGCCATGGTCGACGTCGTCCGGAACCTGGGCTGAGCACCACACCAGACCAGCCGCGACCCACGACGGGCGTACCGTCGGCCGATGCCTTCGTCGGGCGCCCGGTGGGTGCGGTGGTGTTCGACCTCGACGGGCTGCTGATCGACTCGGAGCCCTTCTGGCGCCGCGCCGAGATCGAAGTCTTCGCGACGGTAGGGCTGCACCTGACCGAGACCGACGTCCGTCAGACCATGGGCCTGCGGATCGACGACGCCGTGGGCCACTGGTGGGACCGCCACCCGTGGGAGGGGCCGACCCCGGTCGAGGTGGAGCGAGCCGTGACGGGTCGCGTGGCCGAGCTCATCGAGACGGAGGGCGCGCCCATGCCCGGCGCCCGTGACGTGATCGACCTGTGCGAACGGCGGGGCATTCCGATGGCCGTCTGCTCGGGCTCGTACGCCGTGGTCATCGAGGCGGCGCTCGACCGGCTGGGTATCGCCGAGGCCATGTCGACCTGGCACTCGGCCGAGTGGGAGCCGCTGGGCAAGCCCCATCCCGGGGCCTACCTGTCGACCGCGGCCAAGCTGGGCGTCGACCCGACCGCGTGCCTCGCGTTCGAGGACTCGTTCAATGGCGCCATCTCGGGGAAGGCCGCCCGCATGCGGGTCGTGGCCGTTCCCGAACCGTCGGCGCGTGACTCGTCCCGCTGGGGGTTCTGCGACCTCGTACTCGACTCCCTGCAGGACTTCGACGATGCGGCCCTGCGGCGGCTCGAAGGCGGCACCGTCTGACGGCGTGGGGGCGACCGGCGGAGGGAGGACCACGGTCCTGGCGGGCACGGCCAGAGGTCACCGATCGGTTGCCGTCGGTTGCAAAATGGTGATCCGGCTTCGGTTGGCTCGTGACCCGGCCGATGACTACGTCACGAGGGGCAGTCCCCAGGGCAGGGGGGAGTCAGCGACGTGGGTCCCGATCCGGTGGGCAGGCCGGACGGGCCACGTCGCTGCCGTTCCTCGGTTGCAACCAGGCCGTGGAGGGCCCGCCGCTGCGGGCCCTCCGGCTTGGACCGCACCCCCGAGGGCACTGGTAGCGTGCGCCCGTGGACAGCGGACCGACACGTGACGTGGCCCCGTCACCGGTCCGGATCGGCGTCCTCGCCTCTGGAAGCGGCACCATCCTCGAAGCCATCCTGGCCGATGGACTGCCCGTCCAGCTGGTGGCGACCGACCGCCCCTGTCGGGCCCTCGAGGTGGCAGTCACGGCCGACGTGGCGACCGTCCTGGTCGACCGTGCCGACTTCGGCGGGTTCGGCGACACCTTCGACCGGATCGGGTACACCCGGGCCCTGGCCGACACGCTGGTCGCCGCGGGCGTCGACGTGGTGGTGATGGCCGGATTCGGCACGGTGCTCGAGCAGTCGGTCCACGACGCCTATCCGGACCGGATCCTGAACACGCACCCCGCACTGCTGCCGGACTTCCCGGGGTGGCACGCCGTACACGACGCGCTGGCCGCCGGTGTCCCCGAGACGGGGACCACGGTCCACGTGGCCCACCTCGAGATGGACACCGGTCCGATCCTGGCCCAGGCCTCGGTGACGATCCTCCCGGACGACACCGAGGCGAGCCTGCACGAACGCATCAAGGCCGTGGAGCGCACGCTCTACCCGGCCACCATCCGAGCCTTCATCGACGACCTGGCGGCGCAGGCCGTGGGTGGGGGACCGTCACCTGAGGAGGTCACCGAATGAAGGCCCTGTTGTCCGTCTACGACAAGACCGGGATCGAGGAATTCGCCCGCGGCCTGGCCGCGCTGGGTTGGGAGCTGGTGTCGAGCGGGGGCACCTCGGCCGCCCTGACTGCGGCCGGCATCGACCACGTGGAGGTGGCCGACCTGACCGGTGCCCCGGAGATGCTGGGTGGCCGGGTGAAGACCCTCCACCCCGTGATCCACGGCGGGATCCTGGCCGACCGGTCCAAGCCTGACCACCTCGACGCCCTCGAGAAGCTCGGCATCGGCCTGATCGACCTCGTCGTCTGCAACCTCTACCCGTTCACCTCGGAACCGTCGATCGAACTCATCGACGTGGGTGGCCCGACGATGGTCCGTGCGGCGGCCAAGAACCACGACCACGTGGCGGTGGTCGTCGATCCGGCCGACTACGGCCCGGTGCTGGAGGAGCTCCGCACCGAGGGTGCCATCTCCCTCGAGACGCGTCGCCGGCTGGCCCGCCAGGCGTTCGCCCACACGGCGGGGTACGACGCAGCGATCGTCGCCTGGCTGGACGAGCGGGAGCAGGAGGCCCTGGCCCAGGGCGAGGACGTCGACGCCACCGACCTCGGGACGGCACTCCTCCTGCCGGAGTCCATCCATCTCACCCTCGAGCGGGCGGGCTCGCTCCGCTACGGCGAGAACCCGCACCAGCACGGCGCCCGCTACCGGGTCGTCGGCCAGGCCTCGTGGTGGGACGACGTGGTCCAGTTCGGCGGCAAGGAACTGTCCTACCTCAACGTGTTCGACGCCGACGCGGCGTGGCGACTGGTGCACGAACTGCCCAGCGGTCCCGCCGAACTCGCCGTGGCCATCATCAAGCACGCCAACCCCTGCGGTGCGGCCCTGGACTCGGACCTGGTCCGGGCCTACGAGCTGGCCCTCGAGTGCGACCCGCAGTCCGCCTTCGGCGGGATCGTGGCCATCGGTGGCCCCGTCACCCCGGCGGTCGCCGAGGCCATTGCCGCGGGGCCACAGGCCGATGTGATCATCGCCCCCTCCTACGACGAGGAGGCGCTGGCCCAGCTGTCGTCCAAGCGCAAGGCCACCCGCCTGCTGTCGGCCCCGACCCCCGAGGCCCTGGTCCGCCAGTACCGGTTCCTGGGCAACGCCGTGCTGGTCCAGGACGCCGACCGGTTCCTGGTCGACCCGTCGACGTGGGAGGTGGTCACGCGACGCCAGCCCACCGAGTCCGAGTGGCGGGACCTCCGCATCGCCTGGAAGGTGTGCGCCCGGACCACGTCGAACGCCATCGCGGTGGTCACGGGGGCCCAGGCCGTCGGGATCGGCGCCGGTCAGCAGTCGCGGGTCGTGGCCGCCCAGATCGCGGTGCAGAAGGCGGGGGAGCGGGCTGCTGGTGGGGCCGCGGCCTCGGACGCCTTCTTCCCGTTCCCGGACGGCATGCAGGTGCTGGCCGACGCCGGGGTGGCCGCGGTGGTCCAGCCCGGCGGGTCGATCCGGGACGGCGAGGTGATTGCCGCAGCCGATGCGGCCGGGATCGCTATGGTCATGGCAGGTGGCGAGCGCCATTTCCGGCACTGAGGCGCGGTGCGCAGGGTCCGCCCGCCGCTCCCCGACGGCGGCGCCACGACGGGCCGCCGGCCGCCGGAGGACATCGAGTGAGGGGACCCCAGGAGTGACACGACCGGAGGGACGCCCATGACCGCCACACTGCTCGACGGTGAGCTGTTGGCCGCACGTATCCGGTCCGAGGTCGCCGACCGGGTCGCCCGTCTGCGGTCGGCCGGGGTGACGGTCGGCCTCGGTACCATCCTGGTGGGCGACGACGGACCGAGCGCCCGCTATGTGGCGATGAAGCACGCCGACTGCGAGGAGGTGGGCATCACCTCGGCCCATGCGCACCTGCCGGCGGACGTGTCCCAAGAGGAGCTGGACGCCACCATCGCCCACTTCAACGCAGATCCCGCCATCCATGCCTATCTGGTCCAGCTCCCCCTGCCTGCGGGCCTGGACGAGGAGCGCACGCTGCTGGCGGTCGACCCCGACAAGGACGTGGACGGCCTGCATCCGGTCAACCTCGGTCGCCTCGTGATGGGGGCGGGCGGCCCCCTCCCCTGCACGCCGGCCGGCATCGTGGAGCTGCTCCACGCCAACGACGTACCGGTCGAGGGGAAGCATGTCGTGGTGATCGGACGGGGCCTGACCATCGGCCGCCCGCTGGCCCTGCTGCTGGCCATGAAGCGCCCCGGCTGCAACGCGGCCGTGACCGTGGTCCACACCGGGGTGGACGACCTCGCGGGCCTGGTCCGCCAAGGCGACGTCGTGGTGGCGGCCGCCGGACGGGCCGGCCTGGTGACCGCGGACATGATCAAGCCGGGGGCCGCCGTGGTCGGCGCCGGCACCTCATGGGAAGGAAGGAAGCTCTTGTCCGATGTCGATGAAGGAGTCGCCGAGGTCGCGGGGTGGATCACCCCGCGCATCGGAGGGGTCGGCCCGATGACCCGGGCCATGTTGCTGCGCAACGCCGTCCGTGCCGCGGAGCGTGCGGCATGAGCCCGTCCACCGGAGCGAACGGGCTGGAGACCGACCAGCGACCCTGGGGCAGCTACCACGTCCTCGACGATGAGCCCACCTTCAAGGTCAAGCGCATCGAGGTCCTGCCGGGCAAGCGCCTCAGCTACCAGCGCCACGCCCGACGCTCGGAGCACTGGTTCATGGTGGAGGGCACTGCGGTCGTCACCCTCGACGGCCAGCGGCGCGAGTTGTCGGCGGGCGACGCCGTCGACATCCCGGTGGGCACCGACCACCGCATCGAGAACGCCTCCGACGGACCGGTGGTCTTCGTCGAGGTGCAGCACGGCGACTACTTCGGCGAGGACGACATCGTGCGTCTCGAGGACGACTACGGGAGGACCGGATCATGAGCAGGAACCGGCGGAGGCGCCTGGCCCGGCGGACGACGGGCCTGGCGGTCGCCCTGGTCGCGGTGCTCGCCCTCGGGGGCCATGCCGCCGTTGCGGACGCGGCCCCGAGCCCGGCCCGTGCGGTACTCGTCGATACGACCACCACGACCGTCCCGGACACGACCACCACCACGGTCGCGCCCACCACGACCACCACCTCCACGACGACGACGACGACGTCGACGACCACCACGACCACGCGCCCCACGACGACGACCACGCGCCCCACCACCACCACCACGACGACGGCACCGGCCAAGGCATCGAAGAACTCCTCGGTGCCCCTGCCGCTGATCGGAGTCATCCTCGTCGTCCTGCTGCTGATCGTCCTGGTGATCGCGCTGATGATGTCGCGCAGCAAGAAGTCGGACCTCGACGCCTGGCGCCGACGGGCACTCCCGGCGCTGAGCGACGCCCGTCTGGCCCGTGAGTCGCTTCTGTCGCCGTCGGCGATGACCGACGACGCCGAGCTGCGCGGGGCGGTATCCGTGCAGGCCGAGCGGGCTGCGGCCGCCCTCGATCAGGTGGCGAGGACAGCGCCGGAGCCGGCAGCGGGCGGCTCGGCCACCACGGCCGCCGGTGCCCTCCGGGGGCTGGCCTTCTCCATCGAGGCGGATCGGCTGCTGCGCAACGGCGCAGCCGCCCCGACCGGGGTGCAGCTCGCCCAGGCCGACGGGGCCCGTCGCGACCGTGACGCGGAGCTCCAGGGCGCACTGGCCCGGCTCCAGACCCACGTCGCACCACCCACCGACCGCAACTGACCCGCACGCGACCGCGACCCTGGTCGTCGAGGGAAGCCCGGAAGTAGGCTGGTCCGACCATGACCCGCATCGCCGACCTGCTCGACAAGGGAAAGACGTACTCGTTCGAGTTCTTCCCGCCGAAGAACGACACCGAGCAGGCCACGCTGGTCACGACGTTGCGCGAGCTCGAGCCCCTGGGACCGTCGTTCGTGTCCGTCACGTATCGCGGTGGCGCAGAGTCGAGGAAGCGGACGGTGGACCTCGTCACCGGCATGCTGCGGACCACGAACCTGGTCCCCATGGCCCACCTCATCTGCGTGGCCCACACCCGCCTGGAGCTGGCCGAGATCCTGGTCGACCTGCGCAAGGCCGGGGTGGAGAACCTGATGGCCCTGGGCGGCGACCCACCCACCGATCCCGACGCAGGCGTCGGCGAGCTGGGCCACGCCTGCGAACTGGTCGAGCTGGCCCGGGCCATCGGCGGGTTCTCCATCGGGGTGGCGGCCCAGCCCGCCGGCCACCCGCGCTCCCAGGACCGGGCGACCGACCGGGACCACCTGGCCGCCAAGCTGGCCCTGGCCGACTTCGGCGTGACCCAGTTCTTCTTCGAGGCCCACGAGTACACGGCGCTGGTGGCCGATCTGGCCGAGCGCGGCGTGACGAAGCCGGTACTGCCCGGCATCATGCCCGTCGAGCGGCTCAGCTCGGTGCCCGGGATGGCCCGTATGGGCGCCGCCGTGCCCGCGTGGATGGTCGAGCGCCTGGAGGCGGCGGATGCCGAGGGTGGGGCCGAGGCCGTGCGCCACGAGGGCGTGGCCTGTGCCACCGAACTGTGTCGGGAGCTGCTGGCTGCGGGCGTGCCCGGCCTGCACTTCTACACGCTCAACCGGTCGAGCGCGACCCGTGAGATCTACGCCGCGTTGGGCCTCGGGAGGAACTGACCCGGTTCAGCCGGCCAGCAGCCCGGCCAACGTCTCCCGTGGCGCGCCGACGACCCGGGGGTCGGAGGTGCCGATGCCGGGCCGGAGCTCGGTCACCCCGGCGTCGACGTAGGCGCCGACCCCGTGCAGTCCGGGCACGTCCGACCCGACGGCAGCCAGGGCCACCACGGGATCGACGCCGAAGATCTGCGATACCCGGAACGTGTCGAAGCCGGCCTGCTCGGCCCACCGGGCCTCGGTGCGGGCCTGCTCGACGCTGGTGATCCCGGTCCCGGCCCCGAAGCCGACCGGCACGCCCCAGGGATTGGCCACGGGGCGACCCTACCGAGTCCGTTCCGGCCCCGGCCCGGTTCGACCACCTCGCGCAGCGCGGATTAGCCTGCGCAGCATGGCAGCCAAGAACCCCATCCACGTCACCGTCACGGGCGCCGCCGGCCAGATCGGCTACGCCCTCCTCTTCCGTATCGCCTCGGGCGCCCTCTTCGGCCCCGACCAGCCGGTGGTCCTTCGCCTGCTCGAGATCGAGCCCGGCATGAAGGCGCTCGAGGGCGTGGTGATGGAGCTCGATGACTGCGCGTTCCCCCTACTCAGCGACATCGAGACCACCACCGATCTGAACACGGCCTTCGACGGGACGTCCTGGGCGCTGCTGGTCGGCTCGATCCCCCGCAAGGCCGGCATGGAGCGGGGCGACCTGCTCACGGTCAACGGTGGGATCTTCGGTCCGCAGGGCCAGGCCATCGCGGCGAACGCCGCCACCGACGTGCGCGTCCTCGTCGTCGGCAACCCGTGCAATACCAACTGCCTGATCGCCCGCTCGAACGCACCCGAAGTCCCCGCCGACCGCTGGTTCGCCATGACCCGCCTCGACGAGAACCGTGCGAAGAGCCAGCTCGCGCAGAAGTCCGGCGTGCCCGTGGCGTCGGTCACCAACCTGGCCATCTGGGGCAACCACTCGGCGACCCAGTTCCCTGACGTGGCGAACGCCAGGATCGACGGCAAGCCGGCCGCCGAGGTCATCGACGACACGGCGTGGTTGCAGGGCGACTTCCTCGCCACCGTCCAGAAGCGCGGCGCGGCCATCATCGAGGCCCGCGGCCTGTCCTCGGCCGCCTCGGCCGCCAACGCCGCCATCGACTCGGTGGCGGCCGTCCACAACGGCACGGCGGGCGACGACTGGACCTCGCTGGCCGTCGTCTCGAACGGCGAGTACGGCGTGCCGCAGGGCCTCCAGTTCGGTTTCCCGGTCCGCACCAACGGTCAAGGTGGGTGGACGGTCGTGGAGGGCCTCACCCACGACGAGTTCGCCACCGAGCGGATCCGCGTGACCACCGACGAGCTGCAGGCCGAGCGGTCCGACGTGGAGTCGCTGCTGCCCTGAGCTGCGGCGGCCGGTGTCGACCGGTCCCCCTAGGGTGTGGGCATGCACGATGCCGTCACCGTCCACATGAATGCCGCGCCCGACGAGGTCTGGGCGCTGGTCAGCGATGTCACGCGAATCGGCAGCTACAGCCCGGAGACGTTCGAGGCCGAGTGGCTGGAGGGGGCCACCGGAGCCGCCGTCGGGGCGAAATTCCGCGGCCACGTGAAGCGCAACGGCAAGGGTCCCGTCTACTGGACGGAGTGCGTCGTCACGGACTGCGTGCCAGGGTCCGCCTTCGGCTTCGATGTCCTCACCGGTGGCAAGGCGTTGAACCACTGGGCGTACTCCATCGAGGCGGCGGGTGACGGGTCGGACGTGACCGAGTCGTTCCGTCTGGCGCCGACCTTCCTGCTCAAGGCCTACTGGGCCGTGCTCGGCTGGTCCCGGGGCAAGACGAATCGGCGTGGCATGCAGGCCACACTCGACGCCATCCGGGCCGAGGTCGAGAAGCCAGCGTCCTGACGGCGTGGCCACCGTCGCCGTCGTAGGGGCGGGCCTGTCCGGACTGACCGCGGCACGCGGCCTGTCCGACGCCGGCCACCGGGTGGTGGTGGTCGACAAGGGACGTCGCCCCGGCGGTCGACTGGCCACCGAGCAGTTCGACGGAGGCGCCCGGGCCGACAAGGGGGCGCAGTTCTTCACGGTCCGCACCCCCGAGCTGGCCGGGCGCGTCCGGACGTGGACGGACGCAGGCCTCGTCGGCGAATGGTGTCGGGGCTTCGGCACGTCGGACGGGCATCCGCGCTACGTGGTGCGTGGCGGGACGGCCGGTCTGGCGGCCCACCTGAGTGAGGGGCTGGACGTGCGGAGTTCCGTCCACGTCGAGGCCGTGCGCCCCGGCGGGCGCGGCTGGGTGGTCAGCTGGCCGGGACGCCAGGGTGGCCTGGCCGGTGTGGTGCACGCGGATGTCGTGGTGCTGACATCGCCGGTGCCGCAGTCGGCGGCCCTGCTGGCCGGCACCGGTGTCGACGTCCCGGACGTCTCCTACGACGCCACCTTGTCGCTGACCGTGGCGTTGGACGGACCGGCGGCCGTGCCGGAGCCGGGTGGCGTGCAACTGGTCGACGACCCGGTGTGGTCGTGGGTGGGCGACAACCTGGCCAAGGGGACATCGCCGGCGCCGGCCGTCACACTGCACACGACCGCGGCCCAGGCCTCGGCCCGGTGGGACGATGGGGGGGAGCCCCTGCTGGCGGAGCTCCTGGAGGCAGCCGCCCCATGGCTGGGCCGGGCCGGGGTACTCGATGCGCGGGTCCACCGGTGGCGCTACGCCACGCCGACCGAACCACGGCCGGAGCGCTGCCTGGAGGTGGCCCCGGGGCTCGTCCTGGCGGGAGACGCATTCGGCGGCCCCCGGGTGGAGGGGGCGTTCCAGTCCGGGCTGGCCGCAGCCCGGCACATCGGGCGGCCCTGACCGGGCGCCACCTCAGGCCGGCAGCAGCTCGATGCGGTTGCCGAACGGGTCCGCCACGTACCACTGGGGCATGCCGGGCACGTCCTCGGTGTGCGTGACCGGGTGGCCCGCCGCTTCGAGCGCGACGCACAGGTCGTCGAGACCGGAGACGGCCAGGGCCGGGTGCGCCTTCCGGGCGGGGCGGAAGTCCTGCTCCACCCCGAGGTGGACCCGCAGGGCCCCCCGCTCGAACCAGCAGCCACCGCGCACCTCGAGCTCGGGTGGCTTGGGGACCCGGGGGATGCCGAGCACTCCCTCGTAGAAGGAGGTGGCCTCCTCCTCGGCACCGGTCGGCATGGCCAACTGGACGTGGTCGACGCGTTCGACGAGGTGCCCGGATGTCACAGGACGAGGCTAACCGGCGGACCGTCCACGGGCACGGGGTGTCATCGGGCGAAGGCGTGCCAACCGAGCCACATCCACGCCAGCACCACCACCGTGCGACGGACGGGCCCCGCCGTAGTCACCCGGGCCAGTGCCCCGTAGCCGGGGATCCGGCCCCCCGAGCGGACGGACACCATCGCCCCGGACGCCACCAGGATCCCGATGGCCACCCACACGGCCAGCACGGCGTCCCGGGCGCTCACCGGGTCACCAGTGCCCAGCCGAGGCCGAGCCAGGTGACGCCTGCCACAGCGCGGCCGATGGGCGCGGCGTCGATGCCGTCGAGTATGGAGCTGAGGGTGGGCCACGCAGACCGGTCACCATGGACGAAGCAGACGAGCTCCCACGCCAGTGCGACCAGGAGGGGTGCCACGACCACGACCCAGCGCCATCCCCGCGGGGGCCCGGCACCCGGGACGGCCCCGTCCGGTTCGGGAGGACCGCGCGGAGCGACGACGTGGCCCCCGGCCACCCACCGGAGGGGGAGCACGGCCAGGACGACCAGGAACCCCGCCACCACCGTCGCCTCGGCGCCGGGCGTGAACGGTGTGGTGCGTGCGGCGGCGGTACCCAGGCCCGCGGCCACGACTGCGGCGACCGCCACGACCCGACGACGTCTCACGTGGTGGTGGGCCACAGGTCCTCCGGTTCCCGGCCCCGTGTCTCGGGCACGGCGAGGAACAACAGGGAGGTGGCGGCCACGGGCAGGAACGTCACCACCGCCGCCAGCGAGAAGCGGTTGTCGACCTGGGCCACGGCCCCGAAGACGACGAGTCCGAGGACCGCCCCGATCACGCCGGCCACGAGGAACCACCCGGCCGCCGACGCGCGCACCGACGTCGGGAACAGCTCGTTGAGGAGCGAGCCGATGGCCGGGGCGAACAACGATCCGGCAAACACGCTGAGCAGGTAGCCGACGATGAGGGCTCCCGCCGGGCCGGCGTAGGTGAGTGTGCCGAACACGGTGATCCCCATGAGCCCGACGGCCCCCGTCGGTCGACGGCCAACGTGGTCGGCCAACCAGCGTCCGGCCAGCAATCCGGCCAGACCCGTCACACCGGCTCCCACGACCATGACGGCCACGACCCCGCCGGCCAGGTGGACGACGTTCTGTGCGAACAGGAACACGAACGTGTTGGCCGGCCCGGTCACGAAGGAGATGACGAAGGCGAGACCCGACACGACGGCCAGCCGGGCCCGGAACTCCGGCCCGACGGCTCCGAGGACCGGGACCGGGTGATCTGCCGCCGTGGCGATGGTGAACCGGTCGGGCTCGGTGGTCCACCGGGCCATGAGGGGCACCAGGGCCAACGGCACGACGGCCAGGGCGAAGATCCCGCGGAACCCGAGAACGGACGACCCCAGACTGTGGATGATCGCGGTGAGCCCGGCCCCCACGCCGTAGCCGGCGGCGACGAGGGCCACCGCCTTGGCCCGGTCGGTCGACGAGGTCTGCTCGGCCGCGCTGACCTGGGACAGGGCATTCGTCGAACTGAGGAACGGCCGGCCCAGGGCGAAGATGGCCACGAACCACCAGTACCCGGGGCTGACCGCGGCGACCACGGTGGCCACCAGGCCGACCGTCACGGTGGCGAGGAGCATCCGGCGGCGCCCGACGCGGTCGGCCAGTCCCGTCAACGGCAGCCCACCGAGCGAGGCGAGTCGGATCACCGCCAGGCCGACCCCGAGTGTGGTCGCCGACAAGCCGACCTGGGCCGACAGCGTGCCGGTCCTGGCCACGTGCCCGAACGTCCGGGCGACGCTGCCCAGTGCGGCGACTTCGCCGAACTGCCCGAACCCCGAGGCGAAGGCGGCCAGCACCACGCCCAGCACCACCCGGTCGCGCCAACCGACGAGCCGGGGCCCGGACCCGGGAACCTGGCCGGCCTCAGCCGACGGCACCGACACCGCCGTGGTGGTGGGTCGCGGCGCCTTCCCGACGGGCCAGCCAGAAGGGGGCGTCGAGGAGGGTGAAGAGCACGAGGGCGACGCCGGTGGCACCAAGGAGGTACCACGGCCACGGGCCGAGGACCGACAACAGCGTCCATTCACCGGGGCGTCGGCGCAGGAACATGTAGTTCCCGCCGGCGAGCGCGTCGGTGGCCCCGACCACGGCGGTCCATGCCACGCTGATCAGGAGGACCCGCCGGACGGCCCCGGGTCGGGGCCACCGACGCATGCCGACGACCAGGAACAGTGCGGCGACGACGATCCCTGCGTGGCCGGTGACGTACTCGACGAAGACGAGGTGGGGGAACCCGACACCGAGGTCAGGTGTGACCAACCCCTGCAGCGTTCCGGCCAGCCCCCAGAACCATGTCAACTCCACCAGCAGCGGTACGTGCCACCAACAGGCGACTGCCGCCACGAGCACGGCGACGTTGCAGAGGGCGAGGGGGAGCGAGGTGGCGGCCGACCACGTGCCCTGGCGGATCTCGGCGACGGTGTAGCTGACGGCGTCGGCGGCGAGGCAGACGCCCACCACCCGGACGACGACCTCGGTCCAGGGACCCGGGCGCCGGATGGCAAGGACGCACAGCCCGACGCAGAGGGCCGCCACGATGGCCACCGAGGTCCAGTAGGCGGTCGCCGACACGACCGCGTCGGTCATCGTCGTCACGGCCCCACCGTACTCACGGGCACCAGGTGCGGACCGCCCGGTGCCGTTCTACGGGAAGGTGGGGGGAACCCGCCGGGTGTCGCGCCGGAGGGGATGGTCGTCCGGCACCTCGACCAGGTGGATGCGCACCCCGTCGGGATCGTCCACCCAGGCCTCGACCAGCCCCCAGGGCTCGAGCACGGGGGCCCGGGCGAGGGTCACGCCCCGGCCGGCCAGCTCGTCGACGGTGGCGTCCATGGATCGGACCTGGAGCCAGAGCTCGACTCCAGGACGGCCGTGGTCCGGGCCGGTCCCCACCACCTCGATGAACCCGCCCCCGGCAAAGAACACCACCCCGCGGTGGTCACCGCTCCCGAACTCGCGGGCAACGGCCAAGCCGAGCCCGTCGCGGTAGAAGGCGAGCGTCCGGTCGAAGTCGACCGGATGGAGCAGTGTGCGGGAGGCCAGGATGTCCATGCCGGATCGGACCCCGGACCTAGTAGGTGGTCCCGGCGTCGAGCGCCCGGGTGTGCGCACGGGCGGCCGACAGCAGCTCCTGCCCGGCCGCCAGTACCGAGAGGTCGCCCCGCACCCGGATCCGGCCCGCGGTCAGGGCCTCGGCCGGCGTCAACGTGCCGGCGGACAGTGCCGCGGCGTCCTCGTAGCCGAGCGCGATGGTCACGTCGGCCTCGGTTCCCCGGTCGTCGGGCGCCAGGGGCTGCACGTCCAAGGTCAGGGCGCCGTCTGCGGTGCGCAGGACCAGGCGGACGTCACCGTCCGGTGTGCCCCGTACCTCCTGGGCCACGGTGAACCGCCCGTCTGACGCCGCCAGGCCCGCATCGGGGCCGGGCGCGGGCAGGACGACACCCGCGAGGGCGGCGTTGAACCCACGGGCCCACTCGGCTGTCAGGAAGCGGGGCACGGATGGCTCCCCGCCCGGTCGGTCACTCCGGGGCGTCCTCTTCGACCGCCTGTCCCGGTGCCACCGGTGCGGTCGGGGCCGACGCGGCGAACACCGGGCTCCCGAGCCCGTGGGGCTGGGGGATGCCGTGCACGCCACCGGGGGGCAACACTGCGGCCGGCCCGTGGGACGGCGCCAATGCAGCGGCGTCGTCGGCACTCCGCTTGGAGCGGTTGCGGATCTTGCGGCCGAGCCATGCCACCGGGTCGTACTTGGCGTCGACCACGCGCTCCTTCAGGGGGATGATCGCGTTGTCGGTGATCTTGATGTGCTCCGGGCAGACCTCGGTGCAGCACTTCGTGATGTTGCACTTGCCCAGGCCCTGATCCTCCTGGAGCAGCTCGCGACGGTCGTTGGTGTCGAGCGGGTGCATCTCGAGTTCCGCCGACCGGATGAAGAACCGGGGACCGGCGTAGGCGGTCTTGTTCTCCTCGTGGTCGCGCACGACGTGGCAGACGTCCTGGCACAGGAAGCACTCGATGCACTTGCGGAACTCCTGGCTCCGCTCGACGTCGATCTGGGCCATCCGGTAGCCACCGGCCTCGACCTCGTCGGGCGTCTTCTCCCGTGCGCTGAGCGGCGGGATCCGCTTGGCCACCTCGTAGTTGTAGGAGACGTCGGTCACCAGGTCGCGGATGATCGGGAACGCCCGCATCGGTGCGACGGTGACCGTCTCGCCGGGCGGCAGCGTGTCCATGCGGGTCATGCACATGAGGGACGGCCTGCCGTTGATCTCGGCGGAGCAGGACCCGCACTTGCCGGCCTTGCAGTTCCATCGGCAGGCCAGGTCGGGGGCCTCGGTCGCCTGGACCCGGTGGATGACGTCGAGGACGACCTCACCCTCCTGGGCCGGCATGACGTACTCGGTGAACTCGCCACCCTCCCCGTCGCCTCGCCAGATGCGCATCGTGACCTCGCCGCTCTGGTTGCTGCGGATGATCTGCTCGGCCATCAGAGCGCCTCCTCGAGTAGTGCGCGCAGGTCGTCCGGCATCACCGGGACCGGTTCGGGCTGACTGGTGATCGACCGCACCGATGGTGTGCCGACGGCGCCCGTCGGTGCGGCGGACGGGTCGGCGATGCGTTCGACGAAGTTGACCTTGCCCATCTCGGGGTCGGCCTTGGGGAAGTCGTCGCGGGTCTGGCCGCCGCGGCTCTCCTTGCGGTTGAGCGCACCCATGGTCGTGCAGCGTGAGACGGTGAGCATGGAGGGGAGATCGGTGGCCAGGTTCCACCCGGGGTTGTAGACGGTGCCGCCCTTGACGGACAGGTTGGAGGCCCGCTCCTCGAGCACCTCGATCTTGCCGAGCGCCTCCTCGAGCTCCGGTCCGGTGCGGATGATCCCCACCAGGCTCTGCATGGTCTCCTGCAGGTCCTGCTGGATGTCGTAGGGATTCTCGCCGGACTCACGCTGGAACGGTGCGATCGCAGCGTCGATGGCCTGCTGGATCTGGCCCTCGTCCAGCGTGACGTCGCCGACGCGATCCCGGGCGAACTCGGCGGCACCGATGCCGGCCCGGCGCCCGAAGACGAGCAGGTCGGAGAGCGAGTTGCCACCGAGGCGGTTGGCGCCGTGCATGCCGCCGGCCACCTCGCCGGCCGCGAAGAGCCCGGGGACGGTCGCCGCTGTGCTGTCGGCATCGACCCGCACGCCGCCCATGATGTAGTGGCAGGTGGGCCCGACTTCCATGGCCTCAGCGGTGATGTCGACGCCTGCCAGTTCCTTGAACTGGTGGTACATCGACGGCAGGCGCCGCCGGATGTCCTCGGGCGTCCTGCGGGTGGCGATGTCGAGGAACACGCCGCCGTGTGGACTGCCACGGCCGGCCTTGACCTCGGAGTTGATCGAGCGGGCGACCTCGTCACGGGGGAGCAGCTCGGGTGGGCGTCGTCCGGCGGTGTGGTCGTCGTACCACTTGTCGGCCTCGTCCTCCGAGTCGGCCGTCTCGGCCCGGAACATGTCGGGCACGTAGTCGAACATGAACCGGGACCCCTCGGAGTTGCGCAGCACGCCGCCGTCGCCACGGACCCCCTCGGTCACGAGGATGCCGCGCACCGACAGGGGCCAGACCATGCCGGTCGGGTGGAACTGCACGCACTCCATGTCGATGAGGTCGGCACCGGCCCACAGCGCCATGGCGTGGCCGTCACCCGTCGACTCCCACGAGTTCGAGGTGTACATCCAGCTCTTGCCCACGCCGCCGGTGGCGAGCACCACGGCCTTGGCCTTGATGACCACGAACTTGCCGGAGGGACGCCAGTAGCCGACGAGGCCGGAGACGTTGCCGTCGGCGTCGTGGAGGAGACGGAGCACCTTGAGCTCCATGAAGACCTCCATGCCGTCGGCAACGGCCTTCTGCTGCATCGTGCGGATGAGCTCCAGTCCGGTGCGGTCGCCGACGTGGGCCAGTCGTGCGAAGCGGTGGCCGCCGAAGTCACGCTGGAGGATGAGGCCGTCCTTGGTGCGGTCGAACAGTGCGCCCCACGCCTCGAGCTCGCGGACCCGGTCCGGGGCCTCCTGGGCGTGCAGCTCGGCCATCCGGTAGTTGTTGAGGAGCTTGCCGCCGCGCATGGTGTCGCGGAAGTGGACCTTCCAGTTGTCCTCGGAGTAGACGTTGCCCATGGCGGCGGCCATGCCGCCCTCGGCCATGACGGTGTGCGCCTTGCCGAGGAGGGACTTGCAGACCACCGCGGTGCGCAGGCCCATCTCCTGGGCCTCCACCGCGGCCCGCAGGCCGGCGCCGCCGGCCCCGATGATGATGACGTCCGATTCGTACTGCTCGTACTCGTTCATGTGCTCGTCGCCCTTAGAAGTGGAAGCCGTAGTCGTGGATCGCGCCGCTGGCCACGAGGCGCACGTACAGGTCGGTGAAGGCCACGAAGATGAGGCTCATCCAGGCGAACAGCATGTGCTTGCCGTTGAGCGGCGTCAGGGCCTTCCAGATCTTGTATCGGATGGGCGCCTTCGAGAACTGCTTGACACCGCCACCGCAGAGGTGGCGGCAGGCATGGCAACTGAGCGAGTACAGCCAGAGCAGCGTGGCGTTGACGACCAGGACGACCGTGCCCACGCTGATCCCGATGCCGCTCGGCGTCCCGGGCTGCTGGAAGGCCACGATGGCGTCGATCGTGAGGATGACGTTGAAGATGAGGCCGAAGTAGAAGAAGTACCGGTGGGCGTTCTGCAGGAGGAGCGGAAAACGGGACTCACCGGTGTAGGCACCGTGGCCGTCGGACACCGCACAGGCCGGCGGCGCCTGCCAGAACGACCGGTAGTACGCCTTGCGGTAGTAGTAGCAGGTCATCCGGAAGCCCAGCGGGAAGATGAGGATGAGGAGCGCCGGCGAGATGGTCCACCAGGAGATGGTGGCGGTGTGACTGGCGCCGGGCACGCAGCTGGCCGTCAGGCACGGGGAGTAGAACGGCGAGATGAGGTTGCGGTGCGCCGCAGACCCGACGAAGTAGTTCTTGTTGACGAAGGCGGCCCAGCTGGCGTAGGCCACGAACGACGTCAGCACGACGAAGGTCACCACCGGCTGGACCCAGTAGCGGTCCGTGCGCAGTGTCGCCACATCGGGTCCGCCTCGGGCCCCTCCCAGCACGACCGGGGTCACTGCTGCGTCCGGGGCTGGGGATGCGTCCTCCAACGTCGTCAATGCTCTTCTCCCTCATCTGGCCGTGCACGGCCACCGTATGTGGCCGTCTCCGGCCGTCGTCCCTGGAGCGGAAGGTGCCCCGACGCGCGGCGACCCCGGGGGTCGTGCGCTGACAGAGGCTTATCATTCCACCACTGGGCCGATGGTGCGAAACAATCGCCGGTGCCATGTTCCGCAAGGGGTCCGGGAGCCTGCCCGGGGCAGACGCACCACGTCGACGGCACCCCGCGTAGGCTCGGCCCATGACCTCCCCCGAGCCCGCCGCCCACGCCGCCGCCGTGGACCTCGCCACCCGCCTCACGCCGCCGCCTGACATCACCACCCTGGGCGCGCTGCGCAAGGCCGGCTGGGAGCCGATGACCGTCGCCGACGAGATCCGACGCAACGCCTCCGCCCGGATCGCAGCGGGCGAACCGCTGGTCACCGGCGTGCTGGGCTATGAGGACACCGTCCTACCCCAGCTCGAGAACGCCGTGCTCGCCGGCCACGACATCATCCTCCTGGGTGAGCGCGGCCAGGCCAAGACCCGCCTCATCCGCTCGATGGTCGGCCTGCTCGACGAGTGGTTGCCGATCGTCGCCCACTCCGAGATCAACGACGACCCCTTCCACCCCATCTCGCGTTTCGCCAAGGACCTGCTTGGCGAGGTGGGCGACGACCTCCCGATCGCCTGGGTCCACCGCAGCGACCGCTACGGCGAGAAGTTGGCCACTCCCGACACCTCGATCGCCGACCTCATCGGTGAGGTCGACCCCATCCGGGTGGCCGAGGGTCGCTACCTGTCGGACGAGCTGACCATCCACTACGGCCTCGTGCCCCGGCTGAACCGGGGCATCTTCGCCGTCAACGAGCTTCCCGACCTGGCCGAGCGGATCCAGGTGGGCCTGCTCAACGTGCTGGAGGAGCGCGACGTCCAGATCCGGGGGCACCGGGTACGCCTGCCACTCGACATCGTCCTGGTGGCCACGGCCAACCCCGAGGACTACACCAACCGGGGCCGGATCATCACCCCGCTGAAGGACCGTTTCGGCGCCCAGATCCGGACCCACTACCCGCCGGACGCAGTCACCGAGCTGCGCATCGCCGAGCTCGAGGCGGACCTGCCGGGGCGGACGGACGGGAAGACGCCCGGCACGGTGGGCGCGCCGAGTGTCGAGGTTCCGCAGTTCATGGCCGAGGTCGTGGCCGAGCTGAGTCAGCTGGCCCGTCAGAGCCCCCACCTCAACCAGCGTTCGGGCGTGTCAGTCCGCCTCACCATCGCCAACTACGAGACGCTGGTCGCCAATGCCACCCGCCGGGCACTCCGCAACGGCGAGTCCGAGGCGGTACCCCGTATCTCGGACCTGCAGTCGCTCATCTCCTCCACGCAGGGCAAGGTCGAGATCGAGTCGTTGGAGGAGGGGCGTGACGAGATCATCCTGGCGCAGCTGGTCGCCGCCGCCGTGCTGCTGGTGTTCCGGCGCCGGGTCCATCTCACCGATCCACAGGCCGTCGTCGGTGCCTTCACTGAGGACACCGTGGTGCACGCGGGCGACGACCTGCCGGCCACGGCCTACGCCGAGACGCTGGAACTCGTCCCCGCCCTGTCCGCTCCCGTCCTGGCGCTGACCGGAGGCTCGGAGGACCCGGCCATGGTGGCCAGCGCCACCGAGTTCATCCTCGAGGGACTGCATCTCACCAAGCGCCTGAACAAAGAGGCGGCCGGGTCCCGCGCCACGTATCGGGGTCGCGGATGACCTGGCGGTTCGACTACCGGCGGTGGGACGGCTCCCAGGAGTCGTCGGTCGAGGACGCCGACGCGGTCCTCAAGCAGCTCACCGACGACCTGCTGGCCAACGGCGACCTGCACGAGGCGCTGCAGCGCATGCTGAACCGGGGCTGGCAGACGCCCGACGGCGAGCAGGTCCAAGGACTGCGCGACCTGCTCGACCAGCTGCGCATGGAACGCGAGGACCTGCTCGAGCAGGGTGACCTCGGTGGTGCCTACTCGGAGATCGCCGCCGAGTTGCAGGACGTGTTGCGCGACGAGCGGCTCGGCATCGAGCAGCTCGAGTCCGACGCACGTGACTCGGGGGACCAGCGCCGCCAGGAGGTCACCGACCAGGTGGCCACCGAGCGCCGGATGCAGCTCGACCTGCTGCCCAACGACCTGGCCGGCCAGGTCCGGAGCCTGCAGAACTACGAGTTCGTCTCGTCCGAGGCGCGCGAGCACTTCGAGGAGCTGATGGAGCGGCTGCGCGAGGAGGTCACCCGGACCTACTTCGACCAGATGTCCGAGGCCCTCTCCAATCCCGACCCGGCCCAGCTCGAACACATGCGCCAGGCGTTCGACGCGCTCAACCGCATGGTGGAGCAGCGCGAGGCGGGCGAGGAGATCGACCCCAGCTTCGAGTCGTTCATGGAGCAGTTCGGGGACCTCTTCCCGGGTGACCCGAAGGACCTCGACGAGCTGCTGGAGCTGCTGGCCGCCCGGATGGCCGCGGCACAGGCGATGTGGAACTCGATGTCGCCCGAGCAGCGGGCGCAGCTGCAGGGTCTGGCCGAGTCGCTGCTCGAGGACATGGACCTGCGGTGGCAGGTCGACCGGCTGTCCCAGAACCTGCAGCGGGCATTTCCGGAGGCAGGGTGGGAGAACCGCTTCCGCTTCCGGGGCGACGACCCGATGGGCATGGGCGAGGCGACCGACGCTGCGGCACAACTGCGAGACCTCGACGAGCTCGAGGGCTTCCTGCGGTCGGCCAACTCGCCCGCCGCCCTGTCCGAGGTCGATCTCGACAAGGTGGCCCGCTCGCTCGGCGAGGATGCCGCCAAGTCCCTCGACCGGTTGTCCAAGCTGGCCAAGCAGCTCCAGGAGGCCGGGCTGATCGACCAGCGCGAGGGACGCTTCGAACTCACGGCCAAGGGCACGCGGCGGATCGGCCAGCAGGCGCTGTCCGACCTGTTCGGCCAACTCACCAAGGACCGGGTCGGCAACCACGCCACCACATGGACGGGCACCGGGCACGACCGCGAGGAGACGACGAAGCCGTACGAGTTCGGCGACCCGTTCAACCTCGACCTCTCCCGGACGGTGCACAACGCCGTGCGCCGCGCCGGCAGCGGGGTGCCGGTCCAACTGCACCCCGACGACTTCGAGGTCGTGGAGACCGAGGCGCTGACCCGGTCGGCCACGGTGCTGCTGCTCGACCTGTCGTTGTCGATGCCCATGCGCGACAACTTCGTGCCCGCCAAGAAGATGGCCATGGCGCTGCACACGCTCATCAGCACACGGTTCCCGCGCGACTACCTCGGCCTTGTGGGGTTCTCCGAGGTGGCGCGGGAGATCGAGCCGGAGGACCTGCCCACAGTCAGCTGGGACTACGTCTATGGGACGAACCTCCAGCACGGGTTGATCCTGGCCCGCAAGATGCTGGCCCACCAGCAGGGGACGAAGCAGATCATCCTGGTCACCGACGGCGAGCCGACGGCCCACATCGTCCCGATCGACGGGGGGCTCGACTACTTCGTCGACTTCAACTACCCGCCGATCCCCGAGACGCTGGAGCTGACGCTGGCCGAGGTGATGCGGTGCACCAAGGCCAACATCACCATCAACACCTTCCTGCTCGACCCCGACCGCGGACTCTGGGGCTTCGTCGACCAGCTGTCCCGCATCAACCGGGGTCGGACGTTCGCCACCACCCCCGGCGAACTGGGTGACTACGTGCTTGTCGACTTCCTGAACCACAAGACGGCGGTCCGGTCCCGGGGTCGACGGGCCGGCTGAGTCCGCCGACACGGCACGGGCGGGCCGCGGGCGAGTGGACGGGTCGAGCGGATCCGACCCGCAGGAACAAGTTCCCCACCATCGCCAAATGAGGCCGTCCGAATGACGGACAAACGGACGGTGGGAATTGTCCCACCCAGTTGCCGAAGGGGTGCAACGCCCGGTGCCTCGTGCACTGCGTGGCCCGTGCGGCGCGCGCCCAGCCGGGCCAGGATCTTTTTTCTTGCGTTTCCGCCCGGGATGGTGAAGGATTACAGGCCTGTAGTTACATCCGTGCTATGCGGCTTCTGGCGAAGGCGCATGGATGAGTGGGAGGGAGGTCTGGCGATGGACATGGTGTCATTGATGTATGGGCCCCAGGAACGGACATGGCAGACCAAAGCGAACTGCATGGGGGTCGATCCCGACCTCTTCTTTCCCGAACGGGGTGCGTCCACCCGTGAGGCGAAAGAGGTGTGCCGTGGGTGCGTCGTGCGCGAGGACTGCCTCGAGTACGCATTGGCCAACGGTGAGAAGTTCGGTATCTGGGGTGGTCTGTCCGAGCGCGAGCGACGGCGGCTGCGTCGCCAGCGGGCGATGCAGCGTCGGGCGGCGACCGCCTCCTGAAGCGACGACATCCGTGGGGCTGGCCGGCGGACGGTCAGCCCCGATGGGTGCTACGGCGGAATTCGATGGTGTCCTCGGCCCGTAGGCCGATCTCGGTCCATCGCTGGTCCGGCACGGCGGTGAGTGCGGACCCCGGGAGGAGTCCGACGAGCTCGCCCCGCCACACGGTGCACCGATGCGACGCCGCCCCGCGGGCGACGGCGTCATAGACGTCGACGAGGTCGACGAGTCCCGGATCGACCACGTTGCAACTGACCTGGGCGCCACCGTCGACGGCCAAGCCGAGAGTGCGGAGGCCGGGTCGCCGCAGGCCGGCGGCGAGGGACTTGGCCGTGGCCACGACGTCATCGTCGTCCGGGCTGTCGGGACCGGGTGACGCCCGTATCCACACGTTGTAGGCGATGAGCACCGTGCGGGCACCCACCGCACAGGCACCGGCGGTGAGGTGTGGCGCCCGGGGGCCGGCGTCGGGTACTAGTGAGGTGAACGCGCCGCGCCGGACCTCGGGCAGCGAGCGCTCCGGGCCGTACAGGAAGCACGGCACCCCGAGGGAATCGCCCATCCACCCGGCGAACGCATCCCGTGCCGCCAGCACCGGTTCCCAGGCCGTGACCGTGCCGTCATGGTCGGACAGGGGGACGAAGGGGACCACGTCGATGGCACCCAGACGGGGGTGCACGCCACGGTGGGACCGCAGGTCGATGGTGTCGACAGTTGCGGTGGCGACGGAGCGGGCCGCGGCCTCGATCTCGCGCAGTGTGCCGGCGAGTGTCAAGACCGAGCGGTGGTGCTCCGCGTCGGAGTGCACATCGAGGAGGTGCGAACCAGCGGCGGCGGCAATGGCGGTGATGATCCCCCGGTCACGGCCCTCGCTGATGTTGATGACACACTCGGTCGGTGTGTCGACGGGCTCGGTGCCGACGGCAGCGCCGGCCTGCGGCACGACGCCGGGGTCAGACGCCGACGCCGACGACGCTCAAGCCGACACGACGACGACGCAGGATACGACGACGCTCGCGCTCCGACTTGCCGCCCCACACCCCGTGATCGACGCGCTCGGCCAGCGCGTACTCCAGGCAGGCCTCGGAGACGGGGCACTCGGCGCAGATGCGCTGGGCCTCCTGTACGCCGACGCCGTCACTCGGGAAGAAGATGGAAGGCGACAGGTCCTTGCACTTCCCCACTTCCATCCAGTCCGTGTCCATGGATCCTCCAGATCCTCAGGGCCACTCGGTGTCTACCGGGGGTAGGTGACCCCTCCGGACACCGGTTGTCCGTTGCCCTCTCAGTGTCGCGCCCTGGACCCCCGGGTGATACGGATTCCGGGGGTTCTGCGGGATTCCTCACTGTATTCTTATCTGTGACCTGGGCCTTCTTAGGAAGGCTCCGGCCGGTGCCCTCCTGGGCGGTTGGGGAGGGCCCGGGCGGTCACCCACAGGCCGCGGCGCAGGTCGGCCACCCGGTCAGCGGTAGGATCACGGGATTGCCGTCCCAGGAGGAACCACTGCCATGACCCCGGTCACCGATGATCCGATCGTTACCGAAGAGGATGCCGAGCCGCAGCCCCCTGTCGGCCACGTGCGGATCGTCTACCTCGGCCCGGTGGCTCCGCACTGGGAGGTCCGCTCCGACTTCGGCGACCCCGCATTCATCGAGGAGTTCCGCCGCCGGACGAACGCCCGCCTCGTGCTGCTTCCCCCGCACGACCCGCAGTACCGACGCAACCGGGAGCGGGTCATCCGTGACGCCGAGCGGGAGAACATCCTGATCGAATGGGACCTCGGACTGCCCGAGGACGAGCCCGCCGCAGAGTCGGTGCCGGGCGAGACGACCCCCACGGCCGACGCGACGGGCACCAGCCCGGCCTGACCCGTCCCGGTCAGTCGGCCGGGGTGTCCAACTGGGGCAGGTCGATGCGCTCCAGCCAGAGTCCGGGCGCGTCCACCTCGGCAGGGGTGGGGAGATTCCGCACCGGCTCCCAGAGTCGGGCGAGCGCGCCCTCGCCGGCCCGTTCGACGATGCCGGCCACGAATGCCCGGCCCCGGTCCACCTGCGCCTGTTCGAGGTCGAGGCCGAACAGGGCTCCAGCCGCCTCCTCGCCCTTGCCGCGCTCGGTGCGGCGGCGGTACCAGGCCTCGGCCAGCTGGGCGTGGGTACCGACGAGCTTGGCGCCCACCTGGGTGGCGATGTGGTCGGCATAGGCATCGACCACGACGGCCAGCGACGTCAGCTGGTCCGAGGTGTGCCGGCTCTCCGGCGTGAGCAGGTCACCGAGCAGGGCCTCGGGATCGCCGAACATGCCCTGGATGGACTCGAGGTCCATGCCGGCCCCGAGCATCGGGTCACCACCCTCGCCGGTCATCAGTCCGCGCAGCTTGCCCGCCACGTCCTGCTGGGCGGCGGCTTGCGACGCGGCCAGTGCCAGCAGCAGTTCCTCCAGGTGGCTCCGGACGGCGGGCCGGCTCAGCACGGTGTTGGTCGCGAGCTCGCGGGCGCACACCCACAGGAGGGCCTCCTCCTCCGGCAGGCTCCAGTCGGAGGCGAACTCGGTGATGTTGGCCGTCACCAGAAGGAGCTCGTCGGACGGTGCCCACGGCACGGCCAGCGGGTACTGCCCGAGCGTGCGTTGGGCCAGGTGACCGACCACGGAGCCCACCTGGAGGCCGAGGAACATCGGCCCGATGGCGGACGCCCACTGTCCGAGCATGGCGGCCATGCCGCCCGTCGGGTCGTCGCCCAGCGGATCGAGACCCGACGTACCGGCCGGTGCGGGCACGGGGTCGGTGCCGGCGGCCGGGGGGGCGGCCAGCGCCGAGAGGACCGGGCGCCACGACTCGAGGGCCCGAATCGTCCAGTCGCCGCGACCCACGGGCACGCAGGTGAGGCGCCGGCCGTCCGGTGTGACCGGCAAGCCGGTCGCCTCCATGACGTTGAGCTCGGCGACACGTGACAGCTGCTCGACCTGGATGCGATGCAGCGGCTCGACGTTCGACTCCGGCGTCCCGCCGGTTGCCACGTTGAGGGCGAACGACCGGGTCATCTCCCACTGGTCGGGTCCGTTCGACCCGAGCATGTTCATCAGGTCGCCGAGCAGTGACTGGAACGGATTGCCGGCGTCCCCGGGGTCGGACGGTGTCATGGGTCCATGCTACGGCGGTCCACCCCCGTTCGGGACGGCGGTCCGCCCGGCCCGCCGTCGGGTGCGTCAGGTCGTGAGGACGACGACGGCATTGAACGAGGTGCCGCCCCGTTCGACGGTGACCCGGAGCTCGGACCCGGGCGGGTCGCCGTAGAGGCGGGTGGCCAGCTCGGCCACCGACCGCACGGAGTACCCGTCGACGCCGACCAGCAGGTCACCGGGCTGGAGTCCGGCCTGGGAGGCGGCACCTCCGGCCGCCACGGAGCTGACCTCGGCGCCGTCGTGCCCCGAACCCGGGGTCGGGTCCACGACGCCGACGCCGAGCGACCCGTGGACGACCCAGCCGTGGCTCACGATCTGGTCCGTGACGTCACGGACGAGTTCGGCGGGCAGGAACAACGAGGTGCGACTGCGCCCCGTCCCCTGGACGTCGTCGAGGATGCCCGACACGGCGCCGTTGGCGTCGACCAGTGGACTGCCGAGGTCGCCCGTCGAGAGGGGTGCGTCCACGCCGGTGGCGCAGAACTCGCCGCCTTGCCACGTGTCCGTCGCCACGCCGGCGAAGACCACGGTCCCGGCATAGAGACGCACGGTCGGTGACGCGTCGCGACCGACACCTCCCTCCTCGGCTTCGGCCACCGCCACCGAGCCTGTCGACGGGTCGGAGGTGGAGAACGTGGCGGGAGGCAGGTCGTCGCCGATGCGCAGGACGGTGATCCCGGTGGTGGCGTCCGCGCCGACCAGGACGGCCGGCTGACGCGTCCCGTCCGGCTCGACGACGGTGATGCTGCGGGCGCCGGCCAGCGTCGGTTGGAGCCCGACCACGATGCCGCCGGCCTCGGCCACGATGCCGGTCCCGACGGTCGTGCGCCCGGCGCGGTCGACGATGAGGGCGACGGTGGAGGCGTGCGTCGATTCGGCCACCGCCGTCATGTGGCGGGTGGTGGTGAGGCTGCTCAGGTCGACCTCGGTGGTGGGCACGCCGGTGACCCATGTCCCGTTCGGTGACGAGGCGTCCTGCGAGCCGTCTGCCGTGACCAGGACCATCCCCACGACCACCACGGTGAAGGCGACGCATGCGGCCAGTCCGCCCACCACCCACCGCCCCCCCGCCGGTCGCGCCGTCTGGTGCCCGGTCCGGACGGCCTGGGCACCCGGTGTCCCGGCGCGCTCGGACGGGTGGAGCCAGAGTCGGTCGTCCCGGGGGACCCAGCCCCGTAGGGGGCCGTCGTCGTCACCGTCGTCGATCGGCGCGTCTGCGTCGTCTGGTGGGTCCCCGAGCACGGAGCGAAGGTTACCGATCACGGGGTCGGAAAGGACGGCGCGCCGGGCCCGCCGGGGTGCGCGGCGTGAGGGGCCTGCCCGCGGGCCGTCCGGACCGCCCTACGATGAGGGGGTGGCCCGGGACCTCGCGATCGACCTCGGGACCTCCAATACCCAGGTGTTCGCCAAGGGCAAGGGGGTCATCCTCGAGGAGCCCACCGTGATCGCCCTCAACACCCGGACCCACGAGGTGCTCGCGGTGGGTGACGAGGCCCTCCATCTGATCGGGCGCACGCCCGGGTACATCGTCGCCGTCCGCCCGCTCCGCGAAGGGGCGATCACCGACTTCGACATCACCGAGCGCACCATCCGCCTCCTGCTGCGGCGGGCCGGGGTCACGAAGCTGAATCGGCCGAGGGTCCTGATCTGCGTGCCGTCGGCCATCACCTCGGTGGAGCGGCGAGCCGTGAAGGAGGCGACCCGCCGGGCAGGCGCGGCCGCGGCCCACCTGATCGAGCAGCCGATGGCCGCGGCCATCGGTGCCGGACTCGACATCCACGAGCCGGTCGGGAGCATGGTCGTTGACGTCGGCGGCGGTACCACGGAGACCGCGGTGATCTCGCTCGGCGGCATCGTGGCCTACCGGGCCGTCCGTTGCGGCGGGCACGACATGGACGCGGCCATCCAGGAGTACGTCCGCCAGAAGCACGGCGTGGCCATCAGCGACCGCACCGGTGAGGAGCTCAAGATCGGCATCGGCTCGGCACTCCCTCTCGACGAGGAGATGCGGGCCGAGGTGAAGGGGCGGGAGGTGACCACCGGCGAGCCCCGCACGGTGGTGCTGACCGGTGAGGAGATCCGGTACGCGTTGTCCGAGCAGGTGGAGCTGATCGTCGACACGGTGCTCGGCTGCCTGGCCGAGGCGCCGCCTGAACTCGCGCAGGACATCATCTACGAGGGGATCCACCTGCTCGGCGGCGGGTCCCGACTGCGTGGGCTCGCGCAACGGCTGGCCGCGGCTACCGAGGTGCCCGTCCACGTCGTGGACGAACCGCTCGAGTGCGTGGTCCGCGGTGCCGGTCTGTGCCTCGACTCGTTCGACAGCCTGCGCCCGATCTTCGCCGCCGCGGAAGTGTGACGGCCGCCCGACGTACCGGGCCGGCCCGCACCGCTCAGTCGATGGCGAGCAGGTCCTCGGCGACCTGACGGACCTGCCAGTCCCTGTCGTCGAGGCAACGGCGGAGGGCGTCGTCGACCTCGGGTCCGTCGAAGGCGGCCAGGGCCACCGCGGCCCGACGACGGACGGCCGGCTTGTCGTTGAGCGCCTCCAGCACGGCGGGTAGACCTCCGGGGTCGCCGATCGCACCGAGTGCGGCCACCGCGGCCTCCCTGCAGAGCGGGTCGTCGTGACCGCCGTCTGTCGGTACGAGGCGGACGAGTGCCCCGACGGCGCCGGCCTCCTGACGTTCGCCGAGGGACCACGCCGTCATTTCGACGACCGAGGGATCCGGATCGGCGAGCAGCGCCGCCACCGGAACGCTGGGATGGTTGGCGGCCAACTCCGCCGACCGGCGACGCACGGACGGATCGGGGTCGGCGAGGCCGGCGGCCAGCTCGGTGTCCTCGAGTACGCCCAACCGCTCGAGTGCCCCGAGGGCGGTCGCCCGCACGGTCGGGGCGGGGTCGATCAGGCCCGCACGGGCGGTGGTGGCATCGCCGACGTGGCCGGCGACCGCCACCACGCGGCGTCGCGCGGTGACATCGCCATCGTCCGGTTCCGTGGCAGGCTGCACGGCACCACTATGACCGACGACGAGCACCCGACCACGCCGGACGCAGCGGAGGAACGGGACCCGGCGGCACAGCGCCTCTTCCCCTCGGCGCCCAGCGGCCGCGGTCCCGAGGACACCCCCGTGCCACCGGTCCCGCCCGACGCAGCGACACCACCACCGGCTCCTCCGGCCGGCGGCCCCTCTGCCGCTCCGACGGCGGTGCCCGAGTTCCGCATGATCGACGGCACGGGCCCGCGTGAGGACGAGATCGTCCGCCAGACTCCCATCAGAAAGAGGCACAGCCTCCGCTGGGTGTTCTGGGGAGTCGCCCTCGTCGTGGTCCTCGGCGTCTTCGTCGCCTCGCGAATCAACCTGAACTACTACGCCATCCAGCCCGGAACCGCGCAGGCGGTCCAACCCTTCATCACGGTCCCTCCGGGGAAGGGGCACCCGGTGGCCGACCCCGTCCTCCTGACGGACGTCGAGGAGGCCCGGGTGACCGCGCTCAGCTACCTCTTCTTCAAACTCCAGTCGGACACCGCCCTCTACTCGGTGCCGTCGGTCACCGGTGGCGTATCGCCGGGTGAGCTGGACGCCCAGGGCGCACTGCAGATGTCGCAGGCCGAGACGGCGGCCAAGGTCGCGTCGCTCCGACACCTCGGGTATCCGGTGCCGGGCGTCCCGGTGGGTGCAGTCATCGCCGGTACGTTCCCCGGAACGCCGGCGTACGGGGTCCTCAATGTCGGCGACGTGGTGACCGCGGTCGACGGCAAGGCGACGCCCACCGCACTCGCGCTCGAGACCGCTCTGACCCCGTACCGGAGCGGGCAGTCGGTCATCTTCACGGTCCGGCGCAACGGCACGGCGCCCCCGGGGCCCGTCACCCTCACCCTGCGACGGACGGTCGTGGACGTCGATGGGGAGAAGGTCGTGGTGTCGGTGGGGATCGAGCCCCAGGACCAGGTCGCCTACAGCTACCCGTTTCCCGTCTCGATCAACGTCGTCGACATCGGCGGACCTTCGGCGGGCCTGGCCATGACCCTCGGGGTCATCGACACCCTGGGCGGGGGGCACCTCACCGGCGGCCACAAGGTTGCGGCCACCGGGACGATGGATGCGTCGGGCGACGTGGGCGACGTCGGCGGCGTTGCCCAGAAGACCGTCGCCGTCGAGAACGCCGGAGCCACCATCTTCCTCGTGCCTCCCCAGGAGTACGGGGCGGCCAGGTCGAAGGACCGCCCCGGGCTCAAGATCTACGCCGTCTCGACGCTCGACCAGGCCCTTCGGGTGCTGGCGGCCAATGGCGGCCACGTCCCGACCGGCACGCTCGACGCTGCGGCCAGCAACGCCGCGGGATGAGCCGATTGGGCGGGCGGCAGTCGTAGGCTCTGCGCCATGCCTGAGGAACGCCGGATGACCATCACCTCGTCACCCCACCTGGCCCCAGACGACGTCGCCCGGCACACGTTCGCGTCCGTCCGCCGGGGGTTCGATCCCACCGAGGTGCGCGACTACCTGGAGTCGCTTGCGGGAGGACTGCGCGGACTGGCCGAGCGCGAGCAGGAGCTCCGCCTCGCCCTCGAGTCGGCCGAGGAGCGCGCCGCCAACCCCGTCATCGACGACGCCATGCTGACCAACGCGGTCGGTAAGGAGACGGCGCGGGTGCTGCAGAGCGCGCACGAAGCTGCCGCGGAGATGGTCGCCAACGCCACGGCCGAGTCCGAGCGCCTGGTGTCCGAGGCGCGGACCGGCTCCGAACGCCTCCTGAGCGAGGCGACCGAGATCAACGGGCAGGCCCAGGCCCGAGCGGATGCGCTGCTCGCCGAGCGCACGGCCGAAGCCGAGGCGGCCGCGGCGTCACTACAGGAGCGGACGCAGCAGCAGGTGTCCGCCTCGCTCGACAAGGTGCGTGCCGATGCCGAGGCGCTGACCGAGCGGGCCCGTGCCGAAGGCAGGGTCATGGTCGAAGAGGCTCAGCAGCTCCGTGCCCGGGTGCTGGCCGACCTGTCGCGGCGCCGCAAGGTCCTGCACGCGCAGATCGAGCAGCTCCGGGCGGGACGGGAGCGGCTGGCCGAGACGATCACCGAGGTCCGACACGCCGTCGACTCCATCGCCGAGGACCTCTTCAACGCCGAGAACGAGGCACGCCTGGCCGCGGAGGTCGCCGGTCGGGAGCTGGCCAGCCGGAGCGACGACCAGACCCCCGAGGAGCTGGCCGTGGCCCTCCTCGCGGAAGAGGCGGCGGCAGATGACCTGCCGGCAACGGCAGAACCCGACACGACTGTCGACGTCGAAGCCGTCGTCGAGGCAGAAGTCGAAGCCGTCGTCGATCACGCCGAGGTTGGCGGAGAGCCGGCGAGCGGGTCCGCTCCAGCCGCTCCCGTGGAGAAGGTCGACGCCCTGTTCGCCAAGCTGCGTGCCGCCCAAGGGGACGAGGGCGAAGCCGATCCCGAGGGATCGGGCGGCCACGCCGACGGGCCACCCGCCGACGGACCGGTGCCTGCGGAAGCCGTCGCGGCTGAGGTTGAGGAGGCCGACGGGGACGGAGCCACCACCGACGACGAGGGATCCGACGGCCCACCTGAGGCTCGGCACCCGCTCGCCGTCGAGCGGGACGAGCTGATCGCCCCCATCGTGACGGGACTGTCCCGACGGTTGAAGCGGGCACTCCAGGACAGCCAGAACGACCTGCTCGACCAGTTGCGGGCCAAGGGGACCTCCTGGTCCCCCGACCTGCTGCCCGACGAGACGGAGCACGTTGATTCGCTCACGACCGCCGCCCTGCCACTCCTCGAGGAGGCTGCCGCCGCCGGTGCCACACTCGCCGGTGGTTCCGAGGACCGGCCGTCGGCCGATGCCCTCCTGGGCATCGCCCACGAACTGGCCGAGTCGATCGTCCTGCCGTTGCGCCGCCGCCTGACGGAGCCCGACGGTCTCGACGGTGCCGAGGAGTCGGTCGTGACCGAACACGTCGGGTCGGCCTATCGCGAGTGGAAGGGCGAGCGAATCGAGGGGCTGGCCGGCGATCACGTGGTGGCTGCGGTGTCGCTCGGAACCCTGGCCGCCGTGGGCACCGGGGGGACCCAGCTCGAATGGCTGGCCGTGGCCGCGGCCGACGGCACCCCGTGTCCCGACTGTGAGGACAACGGGCTCAATGGGGCCCAGGCCCCGGGCGAAGAGTTCCCCACCGGGCACGCGTACCCGCCGGCCCACCCGGGCTGTCGATGCCTGCTCGCACCGGCGACCCCCTAGGCTGCCTCCGTGCGCACTCCGAGTGACATGCCCGCGGCCACACGTCCGTCGACCCATCGTGGTCGTCGTTGGATCATCGCCGTGGTGGTGGTGCTCGTCATCCTGTTCGCATCGCTCCACACATTCGCCGTCTTCTACACGGATGCCCTGTGGTTCTCCTCGATCAATCTGCACTCCGTCTGGCTGAAGCTGTTCGAGGTCAAGGTCGGATTGATGGCGGCCTTCAGCGCCATCTTCGCGGTGCTCCTCCTGGTCAGTCTCCTGGTGGCCGAGCGGTTGGCCCCGAAGGGCCCGTCCATCGACGCTGAGGATGAATTCGTCAAGCGCTACCGCGAGGTCATCGGGCCCTACTCGCGATGGCTGCGGGCGGTCGTCGTCGTCGTCCTGTCCCTCATCGTCGGGTCGCAGGCGCTCGGTCAGTGGCAGAACTGGATCCTCTTCCGCAACAGCACGCCGTTCGACGCCACCGACCCCCAGTTCCATCGCAACGTCGGTTACTTCGTCTTCACGTTGCCGTTCCAGCAGTTCGTCATCCATTGGACACTGGTGGCACTCGTCGTCGTCCTGCTGGTGACCGCGCTCAGCCACTACCTCAACGGCGGCATCCGCATGCAGGGCCCCCGGCCCCGGGTGCGCCCCGCGGTCAAGGCCCACCTGTCGGTCATCCTCGGGCTCATCGCGCTCACCAAGGCCGTCGGCTACTACCTGGCCCGGTTCAACCTCGACCTGTCGTCCAACGGGTACGTGCAGGGTGCGGGGTACACCGACGTGCACGCCCGGCTGCCCGCCCTGGAATTGCTCATCCTCGTGTCGCTGGCCGCCGCCGCGCTGCTGATCTACAACATCCGCCGGCAGGGTTGGGCCCTCCCGATCCTGGGCGTCGGACTCTGGTTCCTCGTCGCCCTGACGGCGGGCACCATCTACCCCGCCGCCGTCCAGGCCCTCAAGGTGAACCCGGCCCAGAACACGCTGGAGCGTCCGTACATCCAGCGCAACATCGACGCCACCCGTGCGGCGATGGGGATCCGGAACGTGACGAGCGAGCCCTACGCGGCCTCGTCGTCGCTCACCGCCGACGAGCTGTCAGCCGACGGCGGAACACTCGCCAACGTCCGGTTGTGGGATCCGCTCGAGACGCAGCCCACGTACGACAAACAGCAGGACACCCGCTCCTACTACCAGTTCAACAGCCTGGCGATGGACCGCTACGACGTGAACGGCGTCGAGACCCCGACGGTGGTCGGCGTCCGGGAGATCAACGACCAGGACCTGCCTTCGACGTCATGGGTCAACACGACACTCCAGTACACCCACGGGTACGGGATGATCGTGTCGCCCGCCAATGTCGCGACCTCGTCCGGGACCCCCCAGTTCGCCGTGGGCAACGTGCCCCCGACGTCGACCGAAGGCCTGCCCACGATCGTCCAGCCGTCGGTCTACTTCGGCCTCAACAACACCGGCTACGTGGTCGCCAACACCAAGCAGCCCGAGATCGACTACCAGACCTCCACCGGGCAGAACATCGAGGTCCACTACAAGGGCGATGGCGGCGTGCAGCTGTCCTCGTTCTTCAAGCAGGTGATGTTCGCGGTCCGGTTCAACGACCTCAACCTCCTCATCTCGAGCCAGATCACCAACGACTCCCGGCTCATGTTCGACCGTGGTGTGCAGGCCCGGGTGTCCAAGGCGGCCCCGTTCCTGAACCTGGACGCCGATCCCTATCCCGTGCTGATCGGTGGCCACATCGACTGGGTGCAGGACGCCTACACGACGACGGACAACTATCCGTACGCCCAGAACGCCGACACGAGCGCGGTGGCCCAGGGCAGCGGTCTGAGTGGCACCTTCAACTACGTGCGGAACTCGGTCAAGGTCGTCATCGACGCCTACACGGGCAAGATGACGTTCTACGTGATGGATCCGAGTGACCCGATCATCCGGACGTACGAGAAGGCGTTCCCGGAGATGTTCACCCCGGCGTCGAAGATGCCCTCCGAACTCCGCGCCCATCTGCGCTACCCGGAGGACATCTTCACCGTCCAGGCGACGATGTACGGCAAGTACCACATCGTCAAGGCGGCCAGCTTTTACAGCGCCGCCGACGCCTGGACGCTGTCGCCCGACCCCGGCTCGGGGTCGCCGAGCCAGGCGCTGGCCACGACGCAGACCGTCAACGCCCAGGGTCAGGTCGTGTCGACGGGACAGCTGGTCCGGATGTCTCCCATCTATCAGGTGATGCGGATTCCGGGGGAGACCAACCAGTCGTTCAACCTCATCGACGCGCTCGTGCCTGTGTCGACGGGTAGCCAGATCCAGACGTTGTCCGGGTTCATGGTGGCGGGATCGGACCCTGCTCACTACGGCCAGCTCCAGATGTTCGTGACGCCACGGGACAACCCTGTCAACGGTCCGGCCATCGTGGCAGCCAAGATCAGCGCGACGCCAGGGGTGTCGAGCCAGATCTCGCTCCTCAACCAGAACGGATCGTCGGTTCTGCTCGGTAACGTGCTGATGATCCCGGTGGCCAACGCGCTGCTGTACGTGCAGCCGGTCTACGTCGAATCGTCCAGGAACCCCTTCCCGGTCCTGCAGCGGGTCATTGCCGTCTACGGCAACCAGCCGGCCGCTATCGGCAACAGCCTGTCTGCGGCTTTGACGCAGCTGTTCTCGGCGCCGGTGCAGGTGAGTCCGACGACGGGCGGATCCTCGACGACGTTGTCGCCGCAGGCCGAGGCGCTGTTGGCCCAGGCCCAGGCCGCCTACACGCAGTCCCAGGCCGACCTCAAGGCTGGCGACCTCGGCGCCTACCAGAACGACATCAACTCGCTCGAGACGTTCCTCCAGCAGGTGCAGGCGCTGACCGGCGGTCCGGTGGCCAGCACGACGACGACCACGACGACCAGCCCGACCCAGGCGGCTATCGCCGGCCTGAGCAGCTGAGCAGCTGAGCAGCTGAGCAGCTGAGCAGCTGAGCAGCTGAGCAGGAA